>Ga0302186_10001411_pt1 | contig 19975 bp, 25 predicted proteins | sample II_Bog_E1_2_FD_198782 | JGI IMG/M metagenome (GOLD analysis project Ga0302186, IMG submission 198782) | Peat permafrost microbial communities from Stordalen Mire near Abisko, Sweden - II_Bog_E1_1 | ecosystem: Environmental > Terrestrial > Soil > Wetlands > Peat | place: Sweden: Abisko...
AGAAAAAGAAAAAGAAGAAAAAAAAAATCTCTTAAAATAAAAAAATGATATTTTTAAGTTTTCGAAATAAATATTATGGAGCTAAATGAAATTTGTTTTTTATTTAAAAATAAAAAACTAGAAATTTTTTCTTTTACAAAAACATTTAAAACAAAAGTTCTGTTTTGAAATTATAAAAATTAATTAAAAACTTTCATATTCATAAAGTTTTTCTAAAAATACTAAAAAAAATATAAAAATATTTTTTTTTTAAATCAATACGAATTTATATTTTAAAAATTAAAATATCCACACAGTTTACATTTAAAATCAAAAGATTTTTGATAACTCAACCAATGGTTAACTTTGAATTTTTAGACTCTTTCAGATTTTCATAAAAACTCAGAGATTCAAAATGAGATGGAGTATAAACTAAATTATTTGATGTGTCCAATTTTTTATTTGTTGCAGTTTCTTTTATATCCGATAGTGTCTCTTTTATTTTTGATTCTTCTTCCTTTAATGAGGAAGATTTGCTTATTTCATTAGATTTTAAAGGCAAATCATAGTTGTGAGATATTTTTGAAATCAAGTGTTTTTTAGAGTTGAATTTCTTTTTGCATAATTTGAATTTTTGCATTTTTTCTTCTAAAAATTTCTGACAACTCATAAGGTTGTCTTCTTTTTCTTTTTCAGAGGTGAACATTTGCAAAATTTTATCAATGGAATCCAGTAAATAAGTCTTTGTATTCTATAAAAAATAAATCTTTGTTAGAAAAATATTTTTTGTGAAGAACTGAGAGTTCTAGGATTTTTTTTTTATTTTCTCTGTTCAATTCTGCGGTCTTATTTTGGGGATCTTGTTGATTTTTTGCTTCATTCTTTATTTTATTCTCATATATTTTGGAAGTTTGCTTTTCATTTTTTGGACTAGACACTGAGAAAATATTATAAAATAAATTTAAAATGACTAGATGATATTATTTTACTAGCAGTGTGAATTTCTTCGAATTGTTTTTCCAATTTGGATATATATGACTTTAAATGAGTGATTTCATTTTTCGATTTTTTTAATTGTTTGTTGATTTCTAATCTCAAATAAATTTCTTTTTTTAATTTTTCTTGAAGGCTTTTCACGATATTGGTAAGATTTAACTTAATTTGAAAAATCAATAATGTAAATAAAAAATCAATGAATACCCCATATTCTAAATTATCCAAGCTTTGTGTTCTTAGACTGTTGCTTAAGTTTTCTTCATTCTTATCAAATTCTCTTGGGTCTGAATTTAAATCTATTTTTAAATACGTTTTATTTAGACATAATTTAAAGTAAATATTCTTTACCTTTTGATCGTTTGATCTCTTCTGTGGAGATATTAAAATCTTTGATACTAAGGTAAGAAGGATTCTTTTTTTTATTAGTTGAAACTTTTCTTCCTTGAATGCTACCTTATTTTTAAAAGAGATTATAATTTAGTTAATTATCATCCACTTTACATTTTCTGGACTTTTTGCTTGTCTGTTGTCCATTTGTTTTTTTTAAAAACAAATTAAAATCACTCTTTTCTGCAGATTCAAGAGAAGCAAAAATGAGTTCGTTATTATTATTCAAGTTGGCTTTTGAAAAATTAGAAGCTTTTGAAGAAAAGGTATTATTTTGCTTTTTTAATGCCAGGATTTCTTTTTGAATTTGGTCAAGTTTTTCTTGGTATTTCAATTTTTTTGTTTCTCCATCTCCAAATTCGCTAGTTTCTATTCTTTTGGAACTAATCTCATATATTTCCTTTGAAAATGAAGTAGACTCATTATTGATTGGTGTTTCAACAGTGTTGAATAATGAGTTTTCGCGATGTTGCGAATCCATGTACTTTGAAACATTGGGAGTCAATAAATTTCTCCAAGTGCTCATTATGGTTTATAATTTAAATATTTGAAAATTTTTATATGTTTATCAGTTTTTGGATTTGTTTTTAAATATAATTTTGATATTATTCTTTATTTAAACATCTTGACTATTGAATTTTTTTTCAAAGGTTTTTTGTGGGCTTGATCTCGATGTACTAAATATGTGTTTTTTTGAAGCTCTTATAAAGTTTTAACATATAATATTTATTTTGTGTTCATTATTCCAAAATTAAAAAAAAACAAAAAATGAAAATAGGTAAGTCCGATGACATTGCAAAAAAAATCTGGGTAAAAATAATGTTCGTTTTTTCATGTAAATTAATCAAAGGAAGATGAAGAGAAAAAAAAGAGTCAGCAGTTTAAATCAAAGTTAAGTGAGCGAGCCCAAAATAAAAAACTTCCAAAACTAGCAAGATTAAAGGAAAATAATGCTTTAGAATGCATTCTCTGTAAATTTGTTTGCAAAGAAGAAATATCCTTTTCTAAGCATTATTCAACTCCTTCTCACAAAAAAGTTTTAAATATAATCCACTTTAGAAGAATATTTCATTAAAAACTTTAGGCATTGGAAGAATTCCAAAGAAATTATTCCAAAAAAACTACAGCACCAGAAGTGCAAAATGGAAAGAAAGAGGGAAAGCTGGATGTCATCATTGGAGTTAAAAGACCCTCAAATATAGAATATAAAATCGAGGAAAAATATGTTTTAATAGAATCTGAAGAAAAAGAAAACCGAAACGAAGAGAAAACTGATCTTTGTTCAAATTCAAATAAAAATAATGAAACTTTAAAAGATAATACAATAGAATTGGAGGACTCAAATCATATCGATGAAATGGTTGGTATTCAGGATAAAATTGACAATTTCGAAATTTTGGAAAATAATGTGCAAAATAATGAAACAAAGGAAGAAAAAAATAAAAATGAAGAAAAGAAAAAGGAAGAAAATGATCTCAAAGAAAAAGAAATTTTAAATAATTTAAACAAAATAATCGAAGGTGAGGAGGAAACTTTCAAAACCAACATAATAAATAATTTGAACTTGGTGAAAAAACAAAAAATCGAAAAAAAAGAAGAAATGATTTGTGAGAGTTCTCTTCAAAAAGAAAACGAAAATGATAAAAACGTGATGAAATTGGAAGAAAATTTGCAACCAAATTTTTTCAATTGGAAGAAGAAAAAATTATTTTAAAAAAAAATTTATTATATTACAATTAAATCTTTGAAAATAATTTGAATTTTATAGGATATTTATGTTTTTTATTATTCAAAAATATATATTAAAATTATCAAGATGTAAATTGGCTCTTCTTTTTTACAGAGGAATGTGCTCCATTCTTATTCCCAGAGGTTTTCAGAAAATTATTTGAGTTTTCTGCATTATTTTCATTGGAGTGAAATGCTGGTTTATTACCAAATTTATGGTTTGGCAAGGGTAAGAAACTTTTGAAATTTTGATATTTTAAAGATTCCATCAGCATTTCCATTTTTTGTCTCTTCATTTTCTGTTTTTCTTCTTCTTCGAAATATAGCATTTGGGCTTTTGACTTCAGCTCTTCGATCCCTGGGCCTGGTGATTTATTTTCTTTTGTTTCTACAAATTTCTCTTTCATTTTTGTGTTGTCTTCAATTTGAATTTGAGGAGGTTTCACAACAGCATTTTCAAGTGAGACGAATTTTTTTACTTGTGAATTATCTAAAAATATGAAAATTAAACTTCTATTTCAGATGAAAAAATAAGTTTAAAAACCGAATTCTATCATCACAATTTCAGAATTTGTCAACCCGTTTAAATTCAATCCACCAAAAACAATAAGCTTTGTGTCTGCATTTTAAATAATTTAACAAAAATCATCATTAAAATTACTAAAGCTGCAAGAACAATGAGATGCTCTGGGTGCCTTGGGGACCCCTTGCACTTTAACCGAAACCCAACATAAAATATTTAATTTCAATATATGAACATCTCCAAAAAAACAGTTTTCATAATCATTTCTTCCTCCATGAATAATGACGATATTTTGGACTTCATTGAAAACCATTGAATGTCCGTATCTTGGCATGGGTGGCTTACCTCCAATTTCAGGTTTTATTAAAGACATTGGATTTTGATCTAAATTAAAAGAAACTTTAAAAGGAAAAAAAAATAAAATTAATGACCTATCAATAATATTGTTAATTCGTTGGAAAAATAAAATCCATTTTTTCCTCCAAAAAAATATACTCCTTCATATTGAATTACCTTACAAAAATTATAAAATGAGAAAATTAATATAAATCTTTACCTTTTTACCACTATCATCTGTTATTGACTCCAAAGGTTTATTCAAAACTATTTTGTTCCTTTCCATTAGAAAAACAGAACAACAGGAATGAAATGCAATTCCATTTTTGTTTGCTCCTTTCACTGGTATGGCAACCCATTTGTTGATCACTTTTTTGTTGAAATAGAAAATGACAATAAAATAAATTTACTGAAATCAAATGACCAAAAATCATTTAAATATTGATCTTTTGGGTTAATTCCTCCATTTATTATCATATATCTCCCAACGATTGTTGCAACATGATTTCTTCTAGCGTCAACCAAATCTCCGATTGGGCGAAGAAATTTCCATTTGAAATTTTCTTAGAAAAACTATAAAATATTTTTTTTTCTTTGAAATTTTCAAACCTAAACTAAAGTATCGCACATCATTCAAGCACTCATGTTGCTTTAAATGAGAGTTGTATTTTTTTTCTCCTCCGAAAATGAACATTTTCTTATTATAGAAAACTGCAGTGTGTCCATATCTTCCAAATGAAGGAACCTCTCCGGACTGCGCTAGCTTTTCCCAAGTCAAATTACCTGTATATGAAAATTTATTTCTAGCATTTAATTAATTTCCTACCCAAATCAGCAACCACAATATCATCCATGATGTTTCTTCCAATTCCACTATAAATGTAAACCTTTTTCTCATATAATACCATGGTGCATAGCTCCCTAATTTCTGGTCTCCAGCCATTTTGTTCATAGGAGTAATAATAGATTGAAGATTCAAAATATAAATTTTCGAGAGAACTAATTCCTTTTTTAATTTTTGCCTCTTTCCTTTTTTCATTCGTATCCTTTTCTTTTTTTTCTTTTTCAGGAAGTTGAATTTCTTGAATTTCTGTGAAAAAATTTGATCCTCCATTTCCACCAGAAAAAGCTTGAGACGAATACATTTTGATTTTTGGAGTTTTGTTTTCCTTAATCTTATTATTATGGATATTCTGAAACAAAACTTTATAACTGCTGATTTCTTCTTCATTATAGTGTGTGTTAAGTTTTTGAAATTGCGTTTTGTTATAGGTCAATTCTAAATTCAGTTTATTTGATTTTTTTTCTTTTTGGTTGTTCCCATAATTTTCTAGTTGTTGCCTTTGAAATATTCTGTCATTCAATTCATCAAGCTCACCAAAGGTCATGAAAGTAGTTTCAGGATCAGAAGGTTTTGTTAAAATGGGAGGAAGATGAAAAATCGGATTAGCTTTATTATTTTTTTCCAGCTTTTTGTATTTGATCAAAGTGGTTAGGTTTTCACCAGTTAATTCTTCCACGATCTTATTGAGTTCTTGATTCTTTGGAACATCAGTGATTGAATCCAAAAAATTGCTGTTGGCAGTGTCAATATTTTTCACTCTTCTTTTTTTGGGTTTTTTTTCCGTTTTGTTTTCTTTTTTACTTTTTTCTTCAAGGAAGGAATCGGGAATATTCTCTTGTGATTTACTTGTTGTTTGCCAAAAATTTTCTAAGTTGAATTGTTTTTTCTTCTTGCTTGTGCGACAGGTGTCTTCTCTGAAAAACGGATATTCGTCTGTGGAAACAAACATTTTTCTTTATATTTTTCTTATTAATTGCTTTTCGTTTATGGAAAGGTGTACACTGTATTTCTAAATTTTTTTGGGAGTTTTAGAAAATTATTTAATGATCAAATTCATTATTTTTTGTCAAAAATCATTTTAAAAATCAAAAACAAAAAGATCCCATGGAGGAAGAAAAAACCAAACCAATTTTAAAAGAAACTGAATTTAAGATATATTATGCCAGCTATTCGCAAAATATTCCTACCGAACTTCTTTCCTTTATAGACTCTAAAACTCCTCCAAACCACGCTTTGTTGCAGGATAATTTGGAAATTATTGAAAATCCAGAAAGTCTCGAAATTTCTCTTAATATCAACCCCAATCCTGAAGAAAAATGTTTGGATATTCTTTGTAAAATTTTTGAAATTGATCTCGTTGATTTTCAAAATTTTTTGGCGATCAATGAAAAAGAACCCAACTCCATCAATAGTTTAAAAGAAAAACAAAGCTCAAAAGAGTTCAAATTGATCTTTTCATCAAAGGAGAAATCCAATAACATTCTTTTATTTCCGGTTGGAGACTACAATAATTTTCCTTTGCTTTCCATCAGGCATCTTGAATCAAAAAAGGCTTCAAATATTTTTGATGGGAAACAAGAGAAAGATTCAACAATTTTTTTCAATGAATTTTCCAAATATTTTAAGGATGTTTTGGATCAAGGGGCCCTTCAACATTATTTGAGAACAATTTTATTCGAAACCCAAAATAAAGAGAAAGCTCATCAGATTATTGAAAATATTTTGAAAGAAAACTATCCAAATGTTGAGAAAGTTGAGAATAAAGAGAGTAAATTGTTATTTTCTTTAAAAACTAAGGAGTTTTACGGAGCGAAAATGCTAGAATTGCCAAAGTTTAATAGGGAAAAAGGGAATTTCGAGGCGGAAGAGAAATTAAAATTAGTTTTATGAATTTTTAATAAGTTAAGTCATCGGCTATGAAATTTGAAATTTGAAATAAAAAAATTAAAAAACAAAAATGAGAAGTTTTTTGAAAACAATTGTTCCCAAAACATCCCAACTGATATTCTCTAACAAGTTCACCCTTATCAATAACTACCACTCTCATGAGATACATTATCATGACATAGTGCCATTGAAATACGCCAAAAACCCATTTTTCATTATTGAAAATTTCAAAGTTGAATTATCCCCTGAAAAAAACCTTCAAGACATGAAAAAACAAATTAAAGAACTTTATCCGAATGTAAAAAACCTAAAAGTGTATGAGGCATTTACTCTTGCAGAATTTTCAGGAACTTCTCCTCTCAATGAAATAATTCAGAATGACTTCATTCTCAAAGTCAACAATGAGTTTTTGTATAAAATTATCCCTGAATTAGAAAAAAAAAAATTTCAAAGCTTTGATCTCCAGAAAAAATTTATTAATAATGAGGAAAAAGAAGTGGTTAGTTTCCAAGACAATTTGGGATCTCGTACTTTTTGAATTTTTTTTTAAACTCATTTATATTAGATAAAATTCAGTCTCGGATTCTTTCTCATTTTGTTAAGTTACTCATCACCGAAGCGAATAAAATAGACTCACCCAAAATTGACTCTCATTATTTGAAAATTGCTGTCAAAAAAATTTTAGGAGAAATGGCTTTGAAGGAAAAACTACAAGAACAGGATTTACAATTACAAGTGGAATTTTTGGAGTCCAAGCTAAAAGATTGGCAAATGAAAAAAGAAATTATAATCAAAAAGCTTGACAATAAGGGAAAGAGAAGAGTTAATTTCTTTTTGGGTTTCACATTAACTCAAATTGCTTTAATACAATATGGAACTTATGTTGCTTTCAGTTGGGATATTATTGAACCTATTACTTGCTTATTGGGAGTTGTTGATTTGATAATTGCTTATTTGTTCTGGCTTCGTAGTAATAGAGAGTATTCGTTCGAGGAATTAAATTCACATTATATCTTTCGAAGAATAAATTCCAGATTGAACAAAGAATTAACTGAGCTTTCTCTTCTCAAAACTAATTACGAAGAAGAAATTAAAGATGTTGAAAAATTATTATGTGCAACTTTAATCCAAAAAGATGTTTTTACAACTAATTGGCAGAATCTGAAAAATTATTTTATGAATTAAATAAAAAGAAGAAATTAAAATCAATATGAATTTTCATTGAAAAAAATAAAAATTCAAACAATTTTTAATATTAATTAATTTGCCAAAAAAAAAAAAATTTTATAAAAAATTTCTTAAAAAATAAATTTTTATTTTTTTATTTCTGCCTCTACTATACAATTTGAAGAAAAAAAAAAACTTAGGTTTTTTCTAGATATTGAATATTGAATATATTCTTTTTTATTTAATATTATTAAATTTTTTAATCAATGGATGTTACAGAAATTCAACAAGAAGCAGAAATAGAAAAAAACAAAAGAATTAAAGAGGCAGAGATTTTTTCTATCAAGAATACTTATAAATTCTTTTATAGGCAGATAAATTTAAAAAATATGTCGAAGGGTCAGGCCTGAATTTAGCATTTCAAATTATTTTTGCTGAAATTGTTTCCAAAAATATTCCTGAATTGGAGGTTTTTTCTTATGCAGCGGAAAGACTTAAACAGATTGGAGGTGAAATGCATAAATTAGGCCATGTATTATTTTTTATATAACTACTTATATTAATTTTCTATTGCGAAAAAAAAAGGAAGGAAAAATTGGAAAGCAATGAGAATAAAGTTAATAAACAGTTTAATGTCTGTCTAAATTTCTAAATTCACTCATATTCGACAACAATTTCTTAATTTTCCTTTCGACATAGCAAATCATTTGTTAAATTTTTGTTTCTACATTTTTTAGTTGTCTACCTTAATTTTATTATTTAAAAATGGAAACTAAATTATAAATAAAGAGATCAGATGTAGGCAAATTTAAAAACAAAAGAAGGGAAAATATATTTAAAAAACAACTTCAAACTGGATTTGGTCAAATATTGTTTATTTTTTTTATTACTATTTATATTAATTGAAGAAGTTTGTTTTGAGGATCCCTTAAAAATCTTTATCCCATTCAACATTCACCACTTTTTTCGCCTTTCCCTGCTCGATCTAATTAATAATTTCAAAATTTTTAATATTTTGATTTTATGTAGAACATACTTTAATCTCTTCAATTACAGCTTTTTCTTGAATCGCCTGCTTTTCGATTTCATGATCTGAAATAATTTTATCTTTAGGAGGCAAAAAAGGAGGTTTTAAGTCTTTGTCCATTAATTTATCCTAAAAAAATATAAAAGTTTTTTCAATATGACAAATATTTAACTCACCCAATCAAAATTGTTAAACCAAGCGTTTGCTTTGAGACCAGCAAAAGAAGACCCTAACCTTAATTCTGGCACTTTATTTAATAATTGAATCATCATCATTTTCGCTCCTTTATCCTTCACATAGTTTGGAAATGAAATTATCTTTTTGTTTATTTCCTCGTATATTTCATATGGATCAGCTGCATCTTCTCCATAAGGGACCATGCCGCACATGAATTCATAGAGGATTATCCCTGTGGAATTAATAAGAAGTAAATGATCAGAAAATTAATTAGAATGCAAATTTCATTAAAAACGATTTATCGAATTACCAATTGACCATAGATCAACAAGAAAACTATATCCTTTGCCAGTGATAACTTCCGGAGCCATGTAATGAGGTGTTCCAATAATGGTGAAGGTTCTAGACTCTTTCCCAATAACATTTTTCAAAATTTTAGCTGTGCCCATATCAACCAATTTTAAAAAGCCCTGATTAATCAAAATAAAAAAAATAAAATCAATAAATAAAAACGTTTTCATCAATCATAATATTCTCAGGCTTCAAATCTCTGTAAATTATATTTTGGAGATGCAAGTATTCAATTGCTAAAATCATTGATCCAACATAAAACTGAGAATCATAAGTTGATAAAAGTCCTATTTTAGTTTTTTTGAATTTAATTTTTACTTTTAAATTTAAAATTACCTATTTCTCTGATAACATCGAAGAGCTCCATTCCTTGGATGTACTCACATAAAAAGAAAACCTGGTAATCATCTTTATATGTTCGAATAAACTGCATTATGAAAGGAAAATTCACGAAAGTTAAAACGATTCTTTCTTGCTAAGTAAATGATAATTTAACGAAATAAAATTAGTTATTTTTATAACCTGAACATGTCTCTCTAATTTTTGTTCAAGAACTTGTTGTTTTGATACGCTCTTTAAAGCATATAAATCTTTCTTATTTTTTGGTCTGACTAAATATACAGATCCAAACTGACCAAAACCTTTTTTTTGGTTAAAAATTTGAAAAAAAACTAAGATAAAAAGAAAAATACCCAATTTTTTAATAAAAACAAGATCTTCCAACTTCACAGAATTTGCAGGGTGACCTTGTGGGTTGGTCAAAGCAGTCATTTTTTTTTCATGAGATTTCTCATTATTTAGGAGCACAACTTCCAAACTTCCACCAATAATGTTTTCAAAATCTTCAACTTTAATTTCGGAAACAACTGAGTCTTCTTCTGAAACCAAATCATAATCCAGTCTAAAAAAATCATTAAGTTTATAGAAAAATTAAAAAAAAAATACTTTTTCATTTTGTTTTTTTCCAACAAAAAAAGTTCATGGAAAATTTTTCGAGCTGCGAAAACTTCAGGTCCCTTGATAAATCAAATCATAATTTTTCAAAAAAATAAAATATACATAGCATAAGCTTCCCCGCATAACAGTTATGATTTTGCGAATGCCAGTAGCAGATTTATTCAAAAGAATATCACCCTTTTTATAATTGGATATAATGCATCGATCATTGAACTTTTCCATTTGAATTTTTGTCAACTTATGCAAAAGACCATTGTTTTCTAAAGCCCATTTCTGATTATTTCTGTAAATGATGTTTTGGAGTTGGTCTCCCAAAATTTTGGTGATTTGATCTTTTCCTAACGAAAGCAGAATCACCTAAGTATTAAAAACATTATAAAATTAATAAAACAATATAATAAAATTAAATTTTCTTCGTACATTATCATCAACACTTTTAACTGTCATTGTTCTAATGTTCGCTTCATTATATAGAGCTTGTTCTCCAAAAGATTCTTGCTTCGATAATTTTCTAACTTCTTTATCTCCTTTCAAAACACTGACTTGTCCCTAAAATTAATCATAACGAAAATTTACAAAAATATTTTAATTCAACATTTTTAATAATATAATATGAAGATCCTGGCTCTCCTTCTGTGACAATGGTCTGATCCTTTTTGTATTTCAAAGTGGATAAAGCACCAGCTAGAGAATCCTTTTGCAGTAGAGTCAAATTTTCTATTTATATAAAATCAAGAAAGCAAAAAGAATGAAGCTTACGAAATAATTCAATATTTTCAATGAAAACTCTGTTTTCCGAATATTCCTTTGCTGCCATTTCTTCCACAGCCTTTCTGAAAGTTCTTCTGTCAATCCCCCACAATTTCACATTTTCTTTGGCTTTGATTGAGGCTGAGCGTTTTGCATGATAAAGGAGAGCTATTTCTCCAAAACATTCTCCGGCTTTTATGACCTTCTTGACTTGATTGTTCACGATCACTTCCAAAGATCCAGATTCTGATAAGAAATTAATAATTTTTACATGTAAACAATAAAAAAATCTAACCTATAAGGAAAAATGAGGATGCATCATCATTTTGCTTAAAAATGAAATCATCCTTTTGGCATTGGCAATGAAACATTTTACTCACCAATTCTTCTCTATGAAAAAATGAAGTCACTTATTTTTATCAGTTTTTTACAGATCATTTTCTGACAGATTGAAAAAAAGAAAGTGAGATTTGAGACATTGGCAAATAAACAAAATATCCTTGACTCCCATCATTTTATGAATTTTTTGAATGTTTTCATATATCGTTGAGTTGTCTGGAGCTTGAAACTGAGGAATATTCTGCTTTTTTTGATTTCCTCTCCCTGCAAACTAAAAAAAATTGAGATACATTGCGAATTATTTAGCCTATTCATTTACATCTGTTTTGATTTCCATTTTTTTTAGAACTTTTGTTTTTGGGGAATGGTTTTATCTTTTGTTTTTATTATTTTTTTTTTTTTTTTATTTGAATTAATCTTTGATTTTTAATATGCTCTGTCCGTCTGTTTTTTATTTTTTAGGAATTTTTTCAAAAGTCATATTTGGTTTTATCTTCTTGATTTATATTTTGAAGTTTTTTGCTTTTTCAATTTTAACTTGAAAAAAACTAATAAAATTTGGTTTTAGGAAAGCTTTATTTTTTTCTGAGAAAAACAAAAATTAAGTAAAATTAAATTTTCTGATTTTTTAGTTTCTTCAAAAGGTTATCAATCACCATTCCTCTATTCTTGTTCATTTCCTTCAAGATATCATTCTGTTTTTTCAACGAATTTATCTGAAAGACGTATTTTTCCTTATTCTCACCTTCAAACATATGAACTCGATCCGAATTTACTCTAGTATTGATCAAAGGTTTATCAAAAGCCATATTTTTAAAACTTGTTTCAGTTTTTCCTTTGAATTTTTCAAGCAGATCCTTATTATTTTTCAATAACAAAAGAATGTTCCTTTTAGCCTTGGCCAATTCATTATGAAGACCGAAACTTTCAATTTTTTCTCTTCCTTCAGTCCATGATTTAAATATTCGAGTTCTATCAATATTTTCGAAAGCCTTATTTAATTTTACATTTTCATCAAGAATCAAATTTATTTTCTTTTTCAAATCTTCAATGATCAGTTCATATTTTTTTCTCTCTTCAATGGGTTTTTTATCTTCATCTTCTGAAAAAATCGGTTGACTTTCTAGAATTTTCACTAGATTTTCATTAATTATCACCATTGTGAATAGTTTTTCCTTTAAAACTGATATTTTATCCTTGGAATCGCGAACTATCATTCTGAATTCACTGAAAGTCTCATGATAATTTTCCTTTTTCAACTCAAAGTCAAAATCACTTTCTGTTTCTCCTAATAAAAAAGCTCGAAAATGCTTGATTTCTTCCGAAACATAAGAAATAACTCTCAATGAATCATTCATGGTTGCGATCTTTCCCTTTTGATTATAAATGATTAGGTTTAAAGAATCCACATGAGATAAAAGTTTTTCCAGTCCTTTTTGTAGTTTTTCAATAAGAGCGCTTTTTCTATTCTTTTCTTCTTCCTTTGTGATTACTTCATTCTTCAGATTTTCGATTAGAAATTTTAGTTGGTTATTTTCATCGATTTTCTCTGATAATAGGTTATTCATATTCTCAACAATTTCTGCAGTTGAAGCTATTTCTTTGATTTTATCGTTGTCTTCTTTTATTTTTTCTTCATTCCTCAGGTTCTCTAAAGCATATTCCAGAGTTAACTTTCCCTTTTCATCTTCCAAAAATTTAATTTTTTCGTTGGCTGTTTTCACAAAATCCTCGTATTCTGCCAGAGTGAAATTTTTCCTGCTGAGTTCCTGAGTTAAATAATTGAAAGAATTATCACTTTTCTTTGTTTTTTCAAGAAATGTATTTTGAAGCCGGGCATTTTCATTTAATAAATTTTCGAGATTCTCTTTATAACTTTTTTTGGCCCATTGAAGTACATGGATTTCATTTTGAAGATTTGAGATATCTGTAACATATTTTCCGTTTGTGACCTCCATGTCATGGATCACTCCTTTTAATTGCGAGATTATTTCGATTTTTTCATTAAATCTGATTGTTAGATCGGAAATTTGATTTTGCAAGGCATTCTTTTCCTCATTTGCTTTCAGAATTGTGTTGTAAGAGTCTTGGTTATCTTTGGTCATTTCGAAAATTTTCTCATTTAATTCTTGAAGCCGAGACTCCATATTCCCTGAATTGGAATTAACTTGTTTAAGATGAAGAAATTTCTGCTCATAATCTGAAAATCTTGTGGCCAATTCGTTTTCAACAAAAGTAATTTTATTGTTGAGATAATGGATTTCTTTGTTCTTTTCACCAATAAGAACATCTTTTTGAAGTAAATTGTTTTGGATATTATGATTCTTTTCATTGAGATCAAAAATTATGGAATTTAATTTCTTGTTTTCCTCCAACAAAAAGTTAACCTTTTCAGAAACTTCATCGTTGATTTTCTGGTTGTCCTTATAAAGATAACTGATCTTGTCCAATTGGGAAGTGTTTTGTTCTTCGTATGCAGGACGTGTCGAAGAGAAAATTATGAATTTTTCGGGATTTGTTTGGGAATTCATTGCATTTATATTTAAATTTGGATTTTTTTATTTAATTTTTGAAATTTAACGATGTTGACAAAAAATAAGAATTTTTAAAATATAAAATTCAAAAATCAAATTATTGAAAAACAAAAATGAAATTGGGTTTCCAAATAATTTCTTAACCAAAAAAAATCTAAAAAATCATCAAAAGACCAACGAATGCAAATAGAAAAAACAAATAATCAATATGAAGAATTCCTTCTTTCTCCGGGCCAACTTGTTGAAGACGGAAATCTTTCTAGATTTCTCTGTAGTAATTTAAAGGAACTGTATTGCCTAATGGCTGAAAAAAAATCAGATCCTGGGGAAAATATCTTTATTGGCGCCCATCCGATTAGCATGAATAGAACCAATATTGACAATATCATAAAGGATGATTTTTTAGTTTGTGAAAAAACTGACGGGATTCGATATTTTTTGCTTATTTTGAATAATGGGAAAGCCTTTTTGCATGGCCGGAATCTCGTCAAATCAAAAGACAATCAATTTAAGCAAGAGCTGCAATTTTTTTCAGCCAATCTGAAATTGCCTGTAAATTTCAATGAGACAGGTGCGGAATTGAAAATCAAATATATTTTTGACGGAGAGTTGATATTAGACTCTTATGAGAACAAGACCTTGATAAAATTTTTGATTTTTGATACTATAATCTTTGAATATACTCGAACTTTCGGAAGAGACTACTATGATCGTTTGGAAGCTTCGAGAAGGTTTCTTTCATTTCTGAAAATGTCCAAACGCATGATCAAATCTAACCAGAACATTGCAGTGAAATATTTGCCTTTGGAAAATGAGTCCCATAAAATCAAACTTTCCTTGAAGGACTTTTTCCTAAAAGAAGATTGTGAGTTCTTATTTAATGATTATTTCAATAAATTGCCTCATAAACAAGATGGCCTGATTTTCACAAAAAACCAAACACCTTATAAACCTGGAAGGAATGACGATATATTAAAATGGAAAGATGCTTCACAGCAAACGATTGATTTTCTTTTGATTAACAATCAGAAATTCAACAATCCCAAAAATTACGAAGGCCAGTTCGCTAATAAAATATTGGATCTTTATTTAATTGGATACAATAAAGAATTCAATACTTCTGAACGTGTTCTCTTTGATTTTATGCTTGTAGATGAAGAAAAATATAATTTTGTGTCCCAAGAAATCGAAAAATTGCAATCAAACTCAGATGCCGCTGTTTGTGGCATAATCGCAGAATGCAAATTCAATAAAAATTTGGATAACTCCTTCTTGAAGAATATTTATTATGCTAGCCCTGCGAAGTTTACCGAAATTTTATTGAAAAGTGGAATTTTCAGGCAAGGAGACAGTCAAAAATATATGCAGGTTTTTGAAGAAAACATGCAATATTATGTTTCAAGCAAATTCAGGGGAGGGTGGGAAATTTATGGTTGGAGGCATGATAAATCTGATCCTAATGCGTTTGACACAGGTTTAAGCATCATGAATGGTATCAGAGATCCTATCGACAAGCAAGATTTGATTTCTATGACAAGGAAAATTCCTGGAGAACACCCACAAAAAAAAAAAAAAGTTTAATTATTCTTAAACCCTATGTTTTGCTAAATTTCAAAAAAAAATCATTTTTTGATATAATTTTTCACAGAATTTCCTTTTTCTGATCTATTATTGATTAGCTAATCTAATATTCTAATATTAGGAATTTTTCTATATTCTGAAAAAATAAAGTTATCAACTATTGCTTAATTTGCAAAAATAAGATAATTAAATCATCAATATAATAAATAATGCAGCCGAAGGATGAAAATCTTAAATAATGAAAAATAATTTGGAAAATATATATATAACATTTTTTTTCTGATCCCCTTAAAAAAAGTTTACAAAGCACTTCTTGCCTTAATTTTTTTTTGTAATATGTATTATTAATATATATTTATTTGGTTTTTAATAAAATAGCAAAAAACAACCCATTTTTTTATGAATTTCTATAAGAAATGGTTAAATAGGAGAATTTGTGATAATTTCCACATTTTATTCGATTCAATAATATATTTATTTCACTCTAAACGAATGGGCTCAAAAGAGTTAAATCAACAGCCTTCTTGCTTTTGTTGTATTTCCCAATATAATTCATACAATTAAAAGAAAATCGTATGATATTTCCTGCTTTAGCTGTTCTCAACAAATCCTTTGCAACTCCTGCCTTTGCCAAATCATCAAAATGCACAAAAATATCACTGCCATCATCATCCATTATTATGAATCCATAATTCTTCGCCTCATCAAAGAATTTCAATCTTCCTGTTTTTTTTGTATTTATCAAAGGAGAATCAAAAATGTTCGGTTGTTTAATTTCTTCTGTCTGTTTAATTTATAAGTAGTTTACAAATAGATCCTATTATTTACTTGGATTATTTGAGGTGCGTTGGACTTGAAATTCGGATAGAAATAATTCTGCCCGAGCTTGTTCATGTCAGGTTTTTGAGGGAAATTGGCAAGTCCAGCAGATTTAAAATTATTTTCTTCTTTATTTAGGTTGAAGGTGTTGGCATTTTCCTGATCAAGAAATGTGTTGCCTTGGAAAGGGTAGAATTTGCTTTGTGGGACTCCTTTGTATCCAAAGTTTTCAAAAAGTTGATTACCTCCCATCGAAACATTCTTCAAAAACCAAAAAGTTAAGAAAAATTCAAAGAAATATTTAAAAAAAAAACTGAATCTGGCATTTGAAATTGATTTTTGTTTTGGTATAGGGGCATTCCTTCTTCATTTGCTTTGAAGTATTTCAATTTTTTCTGAAAAAGATTTAATAACAAAAAACTCAAAAAATTATAAAGAAGAACTTTTTCTGGAATTTGGAATTGGCTTTTATTTTGAAACATCTGGAGTTCCTCTTCATTGTTAGTTTTCAACGGTCCTCCGATGTTTTGCTTTTTGGGTGTCAGTCCAGGTGGAGTCGTGCCGACATAAAACATTGGAGGTTTGTTGGGAATTTCCTTTTCAGAATCGAAAACCTTGGCTTTATTTAAACCAACAAAAAGTTGGTTTTGTGTATCTGCCGGAGTGAAATTGGGAAAACGGTACATCGTTTCATCTTTACCTTTTTCAGAGTTGAATGCTTTGGCAAATCGGCTGCTATTTGAAGGAGTGATGTTCGTGAGGAAGTCTTTGGGAGCTTGGAGATTTAGGAATAAGTTATAATAAGAGCTTTTGTCTTCATTTTTGTCGGAAACATTGAAATTGTCTGATCTGGACTTTTTATGTTTGGGCTTTAATCTATTTTCTGTTGGAGGAGACATTCCATCGTAATTTTCAAAAAATGGCTCTTGTCTATCATAAGGACTCTGTTTTTTTTTTTGAATCAATTTAAGAGAAATTTTTTAAAAAATTTACTTCCAATTCCGCGATAAAATAAGGCTTAATTGTAAGACCTTCGATTCCCAACACTCCTAATAAGAACTGTTTTTTCATTTTAATAAGAGATGCCCGAATAAAAAGTTTACTTCATAAACGAGGTTTTGTGCGAAACTCATTATCTCAAATTTGGGTTTTTCAACAGCGACGTCGAAATGAGTCCCTGTTTTTAATAAGCTGATGGTTTTTTCAAATCTTTTATTGTAAATCGTGCTATTGAGATAGTTTTCATCCGAAATTGAATATACGAGTATTCTAACTTCAAAACAATGGCTTGCCAATTCCAACGAAGTCTTAAAGAAAAAATTAATGAAAAAGATGGGGAAAATTAAATAAAAAGCAAACTTTGTCAAAACCATGAAAGTGGTTATTTGAGCAATAATCCTTAAAAAGCATCAAATCGTTCTCGAACATCGCCAGTTTCAAAGGCAGCTTTTTTTCTTGAATGAGGATCTTGAGTTGTGTGATCAATCGACTTTGAATGAGCATCTCTTCCTTTAAAGACATGAACAGTGCGAAGGACAATGCCTTGAATAAATTGTTTTTCCCTTCAGTGGGAATGGAAATTTTTCTCAGATTGTTGTTTTCCAAGATTTCTTCCGTGATGGTGTTCGAAGGTTTCAGCTTCAATGAAGATCGTGGCAAGAAAAAGTCGGCCATTTTAGTTAGATTTGGCTTTATCTTTTGATCTTTGATGAAAAAAATTCAATTTTATATATGCATTATAGAATCCCAGAAAATTTAAGATAAAAAAACTTTCTTCGAAACTATCACACTTCCTGAAATTATGAAAATCCAAATTTTCTATATTTTTGTATTTTGCTTATTTATTTTGCAGGGTCAAACCAAAAACTCTGAAAAACTTGAAATATTCCCTTTAGGAGTCAATAAAAACCTCCTGCATTTTACCTTTAATTTCGAGGAAGTTCTCAAATTGGACAGTTTGGTTTTTGACACAAATGTATGGCCAAGAAGCGTTTTTGAAGAGTTATTGAAGAAAGCTAAGATAAAAACGATGAGGATTCAAATGGCAAATGGACAAATGAACCCTTATTTTTATGATTCCTTAATTTTTCCATTTGAAGTTCCTATCTCTGGAACTAAAATATATATGAATGCGGATGTAAATTATGATCATGCAATTAACACTCTCAGCGAAATTTTCTCCTTTGAAAGAAAAACTATTTTACAACAAAATCATTTCTTGATTGATTTACCAGAAGATTCTCAAAAATCCTCCAGGAGGGAGGGTTCTTTAATGACAAAGTTTATTTTCGCTCATTCTCCAGATGATTTCCTTTGCGTTGAAACCTTTGAAAAAATCAGAGAATATGTTGGTTGTTATGGGTCTAAAGGGATTTTTAGCTTGATTGATGTTAATAAGATCATGAAATCTGATTATTTTTCAATTGTGGGGTATTTGGACTATAATGAAACATCGAAAAATGTTAAGTATCGCATTGAAATCAATACTATTGTTAATTATGACAATAAGGAAGATTATTTCCAGACAAAGAATATGGAAGCTTGTTCAATCTATGATGAAGCCAAAATTTTCTCTTTCAATAATAAGAATGAAGCCAATTCTGACATTTTCGATCTATTAGAAACGAAAATAATGCCATTTACATATTTGCCATTTATAAAACTTCAAGAAAATATTAGAAATTCAACGGGAAAAAAGAAAATGTTAACTGTGGAAAAATTCATTGCTCAACCAGTTTATAGCTTTCAAAATGATATTATTTATGAAATCGAAACGAAAGAGAAACCCATCAAAATATTTATTTTTGAATATTTACCTTATTATTTCTCTCCAATGTTGCATCAAATTTCCGGTTATTTGAATTTCCAAAAAAACGAGACTAATTTTAATATTGAAACCATTCAAAGTGATGATTTTGTGAAAACCATGTTATTGAAATTTACAATAGAAATACCAGAAAACAGTTTTTATTCTTTAAAAATTCCAATAAAAAAACTCATGAAATCTTTTGAAAATTATCCTCATGACTCTGCCAGAGGACACCCATTAATTGGAACTCCGATTATTTATTATTTAAATGAGAAAATTGATAGCACAGAATACAAAATCATTCATACACCAAATTTATTGATGAGAATTCCAGAACCAGATTTCAGTATGCCTTTCAATATTTCGACCTATACATTTGTATTACTTGGATATTTTTATTTGATGATATTTAAGATAGTGATGGGAACAGCATATTCTCATTGGTCTCTACCCGCAAAAAAATCTATATTATCAAGAGTCTTATATTTTTTTAAAAAGGAAAAAATTGACTAAAATTTATTCTTATTTATTTGTTTTTTTATTTTTAATTTTTGCTTTCGGTGGTAATTTTCTTCATTTTTATTTTTGTAGACTGGATAATTAACTGGCATTTGTTCAACAACAGTTTTAATTTTAATTTTAGTTTTGTGTTTCTATTCATTTTTTTCAATTACTCTGATAAAAAAGTCATCTCTATCACGTTTCAAACCCATATATAACCATATAATATATTAAAATCATCATTAATGCACTCCATTTTATCTAATAAATAACAATTTAATTT
>Ga0302186_10001414_pt1 | contig 19963 bp, 15 predicted proteins | sample II_Bog_E1_2_FD_198782 | JGI IMG/M metagenome (GOLD analysis project Ga0302186, IMG submission 198782) | Peat permafrost microbial communities from Stordalen Mire near Abisko, Sweden - II_Bog_E1_1 | ecosystem: Environmental > Terrestrial > Soil > Wetlands > Peat | place: Sweden: Abisko...
GTGAAATTAAAGTTATTGAAATATCATCTCTTCATTTTAGAGATTACTGACTTAGCCAGCACGTAACATTCTTTTGGCAAGGTTTGAAGACGATCGAGGATTCTAAATTTTTAGACCACCTCTTAAGTACCGCTAATCAGCCATTTTGTACTTGCAGGAACAACACCTAAAAAATTTTTTAGAAATTTTCCTAGCTCAACATCTAACTTGATATTTTTTATTGAGTAAAAACGTAAAAACCTTTAAAAGAATTGCTTGAAAGGGTGATTGGGTGAATAGTATATTTAAATGAACTGCGTAAGGGTAAAAGGACCTGTATATCTGTTAATCTTTGAGCCTCAATTATTTGAGGGTAGTGTAGTTTTATGGCATTCAAATAGAAAAGATTTACAGTCAATACCTAAGGATCATAGTCTAAGCTTTTTAAAACTAAGTTAAAGAGTATGTACGGAGATAGGCACAATCCAGCTGTTCATGAAATGTGCGTAGTTTAATGTTTACTCCCATAAGCTGCTCGTTAAAGGGGATATTATAGATCTTTTAGGCTTCAATGAACTTATCCCAGATGGCAACCACTCTCTCCGAGTAGTGGTCGTACGTGATTGGGTTTAGGAAGTAGTTTAGACGTTTTGCCACATTTTTTTAAAACATTAGCAATTATTAGCGGCTAAAGATGTTAAATTGGATGGTTGGTAATTTTCCCTGATTAATTTTTGAAGCCAAAATCAGACAACCTATTGCCAGACTCTGGAAGTCATTAACCTCCACGGTTCCGTTGTTGAGGAAATAAAAGTCAAGATAGCTGCAGGCCAGTACACAGGTATCACGATAGAGAAGTTGCCTAGATGCTTCAATCATAAGAAATCCTCTTATCCTCTGAATGTGTAAAAAATTACCGCTCTCATGTTTTCAGTGATTTTGGTAGATTGCAAGATGCGACTATTTAGTTTATAGACAGGATTAAGGTCGATTTAATCAAAAATAAGCTAAGATTAATGAGTTGAATTATCCAATTCTTCGAGCATGAGCATCTCCTTTGGCTAGTCAACTTCTTCATACCCCTTTGAGTTTTATTGTTAACACTTATGGATCCTATACAGATATAAAATTGCTTACTTTTCGGGGTTGGACATCAATTGGCAGCTTTTCACCTTTTAATGATTATAGATATCTTTTACTGTATTAATTTAGATATTAATAGCAACGGTACGCATCCAATTGCTAATATTACATTCTTGACTCACGATGACGCCTCTTCTTTTTAAAATTCAAAGATATTACTGCCTATAAAATCCTTTTTGGTTCATTCTTTACACCATAATTAAAAATTTGAATATGATATGATATGTTTTAAATTAACCTGATAAAATGTTGGAGGGCAGCATATTCGGTATTCACAAGTGGTGCATATCTCAGCCAAGAATGTTATATACTCACAATTAACCCGTATTCTTTCTTTTTCTTAAATATTAAACTATAAATAAAGATAATTTAAAGAATAGTGAAGATTTTTTTGTCTTTTTACTCATATCTCGAAGGAATTAACTTATCCTCAACATATTTATTCAAGCAAAGTACAGTTTATTATTACATATGCATTTTGGGAGGGGCAACAGAATTTGAAATATATTTGAAATACCAGAATAATTTCATCTATATAGAAAAGATTCATCTTTAAATCAAGGGATAAAGGTTGATAACCGATTGAAAATCACTCATCGGGGATTGGCTCATCGACATATTTCTTGACAGAATACATCAGAGAGCCGAATTCTCGCTACTGGCAAAAGCGCTTGACTAGCTTTGGAAGTTACACCTTCTCTTGCTCGCTCAAGTAGGACAAATCTTTGATGGACTGTCTTGAATGTAACTTCAGTAATTTTAGCTCGTTCACACTTTTCTCCTTAAGTTTCTGCAGAATGGGGTCAGCGTGATTTGTTATGAAGAATCGAGTGAGTTCGTGTGAGTAATCGACTGGTATGAGCTTTCTTTTTAATGAATAGGCTTTTAGTTGAGTTACTAACTTTCGCTTTTAATCGCTATTCAAGAAATTCATAGCGTGGATCTTGCCCTACCCGATGCCAATTAATCGTACTTAGTGAATCTTATAGCTGCGTAGTTTTTATAAAATCACATTGTCGTTGATGCACTGAATATTATTGGACTTACTTATCTGATGGACTGTGAGTAGGATGGCTCATGATCATCGGACTTGCCTTACGACTTTGAGCGAACGGTTTCTTCCTTGACATTTACTCCCTGTCCATCAAAATTCCACAAATCGTGCTCCCATTCTTCAAAATAATATCCCGAGGTTATGTTATAAAATCCTTTTTTTATTGCATTTGTTGCTTAGATAGGGTTTTCTTTGTTGTTATTATCACTGCCATCACAAGATCTGTCACTGCCAACATGACCTGTTTTGGCTTTGGTCTTTTTGCTTGCTTCGGATTAATCCTGGTCATTTTTGAAAAAAGGAGCTCCTACTGCATACTTACCAGGTTGTTTAGCATGCTCCATCTCTTTCATCGCAATTTAATCAATTCTATTTTATCTTGACTTCTTCCTCACATCCTTAGAGTATCTAAGCTTCTTATCAACTAGTTCCTCCTTTTTAATGTAATTTTTATTGCTTTTCTTGAAAATTAAGGGATGATATTTATATTAGTTCCATCCATGACACTTGTTGCATTGCATCCCAGCCTTACAGCCAGCTTCCTCTAGCGATTCAATTTTATTTTGAAAATTCCAAGCCTAACAATTTTATGCCATATATTTGAAATCTTTCGGTCTGCGGCGGTAGTCCTGAATGTTATGCGCATAGATGCAATCCCCTCTTTAATGTCTAAATGAGTTTACAAATACTCTTTTGTGAAGGGGCACCAAACAGTTTTATAGTTGTTAATAATATATGCTGTATCTTTGTTATCTGTATCTAGGAGCTCAATTGTAATTTCTTCCTTTTTATGAGCGAAAGAACAAAAATCGCGGTAATCACATCCATTGATGTCATTTGGGTAGGATTGACAATATTTGCTTTTATAGCGGCTAGGGTGATATAGCTGTTCGATCTTGTTGTGAGCCTTATCACAGGTCTATTTGCATCCTTGCTTGGAGCACAGAATGTGACTATAGTCACTAAAATTAGGTCTCCTTCTGTCTTTATCATTGTGAAAATACAGGCACACTTTACGTTAATGCGAATCTTACTATAACTGGAAAACTACCTTTACGAAGGCATTGTTTGGTTTTGAACAGCGTGATGTCAAATCTGAAAAATTCACCTTGTCCAAAATGAGAGTCGTCTTCTGCGTGAAGGTAGGGACATATTAATTGGTGCTGACATTCAAAGTAATTGCTGCATTTCTGTGTTTTGTAGAATAAAGGATGATAGGTTCTTTCGTTAGGAGTATGGAATTTCTGGCATTTCTAAGTATATTTGCAATTACAGGTAATTCACACGAACAGGGGGCAGAGGGGTAGTATAAAAATTTATGGACTGCATAAGGGTCTCTTCTTTTATCTCTCTACTGATGATAATGTATGCACTGTTATTATTTGTGATCTTGGAGCAAACTGCATTTCTGCACTTTAAAAGTCATGAGGAACTTTTGAATGGTCCGGCAATACTTCATGTCTTCTATACGGTGGCGTTGACTATGACTCTTCTCATGTCCCTTTTCCATGCCCCGCACAAAAATAGTAAATAATCAATTATAAACACTCTCTGCTCACGTAAGCGCACAATATTCGTTAACAATCTTTTCTTGAAATACCCGAAACAACTTAGTTCAACAACAAGATTTGATGAATGCTCTAATCAAATTATCAGAATAAACTCAATAAAATATTATTTTATTGATTATAGTTCCATCCTTTTTGAAGTACAAGATGTGATATTATATCCATCATGACTATTTTCTATCAAATTTCAGTACTTTATTTTTTACTAGCATATAGATACGGCATATATTTAGCAGTGGCTGTTCATTTAAGAATTGATTATATTATTACATCTCAAGAAAAGTAGGTCATGGAGATGTGCGGGTTTCAACTTTTAAATTTTGTGCTTAAAGAGGAAATCAGACAAACATATTTATTAAAATTATTGAATTCATGAAGAGAGTGTCGACAAAGGTCCAAATCCGCTGCGATTAGCATGAGTTCTCCCTCAAGCCGCGGAGTGAGTATTTGATGCAGGCGCAGAACTACAGCGTCTCATTCTGCAACTAAAACATGGATAAGAGTAGTAAGAAAGGGAAACCCACTTCAACTGGGACCTGCCAAAACTGCCCTTCTTTCAATAAAGACGGCAATCATGCGACTCCTTCCTTCATTCTCCCCTCTGAAAAAGTATTTTCTAAAATATCCAGAGCTACTACGAAATACGAGGAGATAAGATACGCGAGGAGCACGAGAAAAAATTTGTGGACTACTGTGAGGATAAGAGTTCACTGGTTCGTTTTTAATGATTTAGAACGTGCCCAAGCCCAGGACAAAGAATAATTTCTGCAGTGTTTGTCGGAGCAACTATGATGACTACCTAGAAGTAAGGCGAGATTTACTTAGCACATCAATAGTGTCATTCATCACCGCAAAATTAGCCAATCCCTCTTCAATCGTTACTTACTCGACCTCACCCAAAAATATTAACAGTCCCAGTCACCTGCAATAACTAAACCTAAGACTGTGGAAGAAGAAAAAACCACTACTAATATCAATCTTGAGGATGATGATCAGGTGGAAATTATCTCAAATCCTCATAAAATGGTGAAGCTTAACGAAACACTTTCACTGAAAGATTTGCAAGGCCAAAACATTGGATTGACCCCGCAAGTGAAATTCAATTCTTTGCCGACTGCTCCACCAATGCCTCAGTACAGCTTTCCTAACAATTTTCAAGCAATGTATCAATAGCGAATGAATGAATTGGCAATGAGCTACAACATGAACATGTATATGAACCCGTTTTGTTTACTTCCTGCTAATTTTCGGCCAGTAGGTTACCAGCCCTATAACTTTCCCTTTGTGCAGTCTCCTTTCTTCGGGTTCGATTGCAGTCTGCCTATCAAACCAAAAGAGGTATGTATCGTGATAGATGAATGATATTTTTAATTGTATAGTTCATGATTGTATATAAGCTATGATTCAAAACATTCTCATTTATTATTTTTATCATGCTGCAAGATTATTATTAATAATATGAAATCGCAAATTCTGTTGCTTGTATTCACTTCCGCACTTCTTTCTCTAGGCTCATCTTCTTGTCTAATATATGCTACCACTAGTCAATGCAGTCAATGCTCAATAGGTTACTACCTGACGACTAATTATTCTTGCCTTCCTTGCCCTCAAGGTTGTATTCAATGTCTATCTTCTTCCTTATGCACCGACTGCAACTTTAATTACTTTCTAAGTAGTAACCTCTGTGAGCAGGGGCCAAGTTATTGTCTGCTTGTTAATAATAACGGATCATGTCTTTAATGTATGATCGGCTTTTATATTGAAGGAATCGAATGTACAGTCTGTCCCCCTTATTGTGCAACCTGCGATAATGAAGGATGCCTTGACTGTAGTATTGGCTTTGGATTGAACTCCAGTTCGAGTAGTTGCTTTATTTGTAGTCCAAACTGCAGTTCATGTGGATGGTCTGAGAGTCAAAGTTCAGCTTACTGTACTTAATGTCTTATTGGCAACTATATTGTGGGAGGAGTTTGTTTGCAGTGCAGTCAAGCATGTATTGAGTGTGGCAGTTCAGGCTGTTAAGCTTGCGCCTCGGAGTATTATCTCAACAATATAACTTGTTCAGCTTGTTCAGGTAACTGTCTAACTTGTTAAAGTGTAAATTTTTGCACTTCTTGCCAAATTGGTTTCTTTCTCATGCAAAACTAAACACAACAAGTATGCTAATCTTGCCCTTATGAGTGTGGTTCTTGTTCTAGCTCTTACTCGTGCTCATAATGTTTGATGGGATGGTATCTCAACTAAAATGTATGTACTCACTGTGGAACTGCTTGCACCAGCTGCAACGGCCCTTCCAATTGTAGTCAATGCATCGCATCTTTCTATAATAATGGAGGAATTTGTAGTTCTTGCCCTTCAAACTGTTCAACTTGTGATAGCCCATACTTATGCTTATCTTGCAGTTCCAACAGCCTCACAGCCATAGGAGGTCAGTGTCAGCTTTGTTCAAGTGTCATTTCTGGTTGTTCTACATGCTCTTCGGAGTTATATTGCCTTTCTTGCCAAGAGGATTATAATTAGATGGACGGGCAGTGCTTTTCAAATTATAAAGGGTTATCAGCAGGGTGGATAGTAGCCATCGTCTTACTTTCATTAGCAGTTTTAGGCGGAATCAGCTTTGCCATATACACTTTATGGAAGCGAAGAAAGGGATTTATGGGTTCGGCGGACCCAGATGCTCAAAGCGGGGGACTACGTGCAACTTATTATTAAATGCCTTGATAATCTATATATTGGTTAACTACTGTTTTAATATCTTTATCGAATAGCTATATACAAGTATAATTGAAATCAGCACAGACCCAGTCGAGTCATCTCCCGTATCCGCCATCCAACTTATTTCTGGACCTAATTGCTTACCTCTGCACATATGGATAGAAGTGGGGCCACTTTTTCTAAGCATGCCAAGGCTAATAAACTGCCTCGAGATAAGCTCAGCTATTCGCTTATCAATGATCTTCTAGAGAGATAAATTGCTCTGTCACGAGTCGAGGCATCCAGTTTGTACTTCGCAGCTAGCAGATCTACAAAATGCAGAGAAGAAGTAAAACTCAGGTTAAAGCCGAGATAAATCACGATCCGAGATTCAAGATCAATAATGCTCGAAGACTCAATTCTTTAGTAGAAGTCAATACAAGAAAAAGTCTATACTCTAGGAATAGCAATTTCTTAATATTTAGCTGCAATGAAGAGAGCGGATGCAGCCTTCAGTGAATTATGATCTTTGCCGAAGTTAACCGCAGTACAAATTCGGTGAAAAATGTTTACTGCAAGAAAATGAGTCTCTGCTCGAAAGTTGAGCTTCGTGCAGAAGCAAGAGATGAGTTTCATCGAATAAATTCTTTCATCAGGCCCAAAATCCTCATTATAAGCAAGTGGAGGAATGGGAAAGAGGCTTTCCTGCCTGAAAAGATGCTCTCCGATAGTACCCATATAGGTCCAGACTTGACCAATTGAACTGCCAGTAAGGTGGTTGGAATAGGGGCTAAAGTCAAGCAAAGCAGAATATCCCTAAAATTTTGGCTAAATTTCAATATCTAAATTGTCCATTGATGTCACTTGAACCCTTGAGTCATAGAGTTGAGATTAGGGCTGAAAAGATTGATAACTCTGTGTTAGAAAGAAATACCTCTAAAGGAGGCGATGAGTTAGTGGCAAGCTGATAAATTTTGTTGTCCCTTTTCTTAGAGCTAGGCTGGTCTCTATTCTTCCGTTTCTTTATAAGCTTTCTGTGCCTCAAAGCAGCAGATGTACCAGACTGATTAATCAAAAAGCCTTCTGGATAATGATTCAAAGCTGTTGAGTGACTGCGCAGCTACCTGATATGACCCTGGCTCATCTTAATTCAAATTAGAGTTATTTAAATAATATCAGGCCACTCTCGACACTTCTTCAATTTGGATACAAATTCTCTTCGAGACAGCATCTATCCCTTCTGATAGATGCTGGTGTCAGTGCTATTTTACCAAGGAAGCACATCTTAGCAAATGCTGGAAGTCTCATATAGACCTTATGAAGTTTGATTCTGTAAAAATAATGGCGGATAAAGCAGAACAAAATTGAAAATTCTGAGCAGACATTGGGGAGTAGAAGGGAGAGGGTTTGAATCAGAGTGGAAGGGCGAGTAAACATTCTGAAAAAAAAGAAAGGGTGTCTTGTTAGTGCTGATAAAGCTTTTGCTTAAAAATACTAAATTCAAATTATAAATGATGTTTAAAAAATCAAAATTGACCCTTAACCATTACTTTGTGTTTTTTATAATCAGATCAGCAGATAGGCAGCTTTCCTATTAGTAGTATTGTTAATTAGTGTTGTATTTTCATATTTTGATTCATAATTTATTGTAAATCTTTCAAGTTTTACTAAAAGACATAATGATTAAAAGTAAAGATCTTTTCGAAAGATAAAAGCCAGCTTTATTTATTTGAATGAAAACGAACGAGACAGGTTTAATCATGTATTAGTATTAGAATTAACAGTTTGTAGTTTTTAGCTATCAAGCTTGTCCTTTCCTTTACCTTAAAAAGATAATGGATAAATTTGTTTATCAAGATTATTCTTCAAATAGTAATCAACTAATATCATTACCCACTCAAGGCTCAGCAATATCATTGAGGGCCAAACACACCACTCCTTTATCGTGTCCTTTTAAAGATTGCACCAATTCTCCTTTTTCAGCCTACCACAGCTTTATGGTCTGGTCGGTGCTGCAAGAGATCAAGTAGGCAGAGTCACACGAAAATTGGCAGTCCCAAACCCACTTTAAATGTCCTTTCAGAGTCTTATGCTCTATTAATTGCAATGTACCTCCCTCAGTTGACACTCGATAAAGTTTAATCTTCTTATCTGCGGAGCAAGTTGCTAGTAATTTATTGTTGGGGGACAACTGCACTTTAAGTATGTAATCATCATGAGCTTTTATTGATTTACCTTTGGCATAGTGCTCATAAAAATAAGGATAGAGTTCACCATTGCTATCAGCAATCACCATTTGTTCTCCATTTTGACTGATTGTGATTGATCGAATTCCAAAGAAGTTTGTATCAAGCTTACCTTTATCCTTTTAAGTGGATAGATCCCAGTCTACAAACATACCTGCTTCATCACCAGTCAAGATGGAACCCTAATTCGGATGTAATGCAGCACAGCTTATCGGTTTATTGTGTTTGATGCTTTTTGCCATATTTTTACTTCTGATATCAAAAACCCTCAGGTATCCATCTTCACAGGCAGTATAAATATATTTTTCTTGCTTCCAAAAGCAACCAACTGCTGTGACATTACCCTTGAAATCATTGTCAAATGATCGGGTAGGCTGTTCTGGTTTGCTTAAATCGTATACTTTGACGCAATTGTTCATTCCAACCACTATTTTTGTTTTGTCCTCAGTGATTTCTATTCGATTTGGTGTAGATGATAGCTTAATTGTTTCTTTGGGATTACTACTGCTCGTGGAAGGGTCCCAAAAACGAATTGTATTATCATAGGATCCGCTCGCTAACTTAAGTGTCATAAAGTGATAATATAATTTATAACCCAAAATGGGCATACTAAACGCAGCACCTTAAATAAATGTAAGTATTTGTTTAAATCATCTCTTGGCGCTAAATTTGCTGATCTTGGGCATCACCACTGACTCGAATTTTCTTCCGACACTGTTCGCAGTTGACCCTGTATCTGCGATGGTATCAACTTTTCCAGTAAACACATTATCTTTTCCCATCTTGAACTCCACGCAACTGTCTTTTTGAGTTAACTTAGGCTGCAGTTTACGTGCTGGATTTGCTGATGTCAAAAGGGGTGATTCACAGGAAGGATAAACCTTTTTTGCTAGCTCGGGTAATTCTTCAATTGTGTCACTCTCTTCTTCCTCCTTGGCGAAATAAGGGTGATTAAGGGCTTCTACGGCAGTGATACGTTCAAGAGGTGATTTTTTTAGCATTCTAGTTAGAAGGGAGAGGGCTACAGGATCAATAGACTTATACTATTCTCCGTCAAAACTGATATTGCTAGCTCTATTTTGAGCTAATACCTAATTATAGGTTTTTCCCGGAAAGGCACTTACTCCTATCAGCAGAATATGAAAGATGAGTCCAAGACTGAATATGTCACAGATAGGATCATATTTAATCTTCATATCCTTTATGTTTATAACTTCAGGTGCTACATAACCAGGAGTACCGCAACGCACGAACAGATACTCATGGGCATCCGAAAACTCTGCTAGCCCAAAGTCAGCTATTACACATTCAAAGCTTCCCTATTGGCGAAAGATGATATTTTCTGGTTTAAGATCACGGTGCATTATTTTTTTGGAGTGCATTTCCCTTAGCCCGCTGAGGATAGTGTGGATGACTGTTCTAGTCTCATTTGACTTAAATCGGTATTTGGCCTTAACTTTATCATAAAGTTGTCCTCCCTAAAGCAACTCAACCACAATATAAAGTGAATTTTAAGACTCAAACACCTCAAACAGTCGCATACAGTTCTTGTGGCTTAAACTGCGCATTACTTCAATCTCTTTTATAAGGCACTCCTTGCCCTTGTCTTCACTGTAGGCAGCCTCTTTAGAGAACGCTTTTACAGCGTAGTTCTTACCATCTTCCAATTTTTAGGCTAAGTAAACTGAAGCGAAGTTGCCTTTTCCAATTTTCTTTTTGGGTTTAAACTGCTCATGAAATCCCCGTTGATTGACTTTCGCTCTGAGAATGTCACGCCATATTTGAAGGTCTGCAGCAGTGCGGAGACAGTAGGTACTCTTACTGTCGTTCTTTTCAAAGCTAACTGATGGAGGTGTGATTTGATAAGAGAACTTGAGGTCGAAATCGAAAATAATATAGGTTTTGGAGCGAACAGATGACTCCACAAGATACTTCTCGTATAAAGCAATAGTGACATCCCCTTCCTCAGATTTGTAGGCCTGTCCAGTGTGTAGAAGTTTGCCAGTGGGGTTGGGGGCGTAATTGCAGTAGAGAGGCTCTGATATCTCCATTAAATATATAAATTTAGATTCATAGCCTCTTATTCTTCCATAGCTTGAAATAACTGAAATACTCTTGTGTATTTTTTTCTTCTCAATGGTATTTATCACTAAGTTTATTGGAGGGCTTCCAAATTAGCAGATTATAGATGACTTCTGATTTTTTATATTTTAGATTTTGTATGAATTCAAATGTTTTTTGATATACACTTGAATTCATTTTGATTATGGAAAATCAATCATGATATTCATGTATTTATTCACATCTACAGATGAGAAATCTACAGGACTTCGCTACTCCTATCACCAGGAGCCTCTTTCAAGACGCATGCAACTTGCCGGCATTTTTCCAAAATAATTTGGTTAACACAGCACGAGTAGTAAAAGTGTTTCACTGTGACCCTCAGGCAAATATTCGAGTCTTCTATTACCAATACTTAAAGTTGTGTTTCGAATTACAAAACGAAGACTATTAACTCTACATTCATAAAATCGAGGAAATCGTTAACAATAAAGATTTTAAGTTTGTATTTGACAAGGATGATGACATTGACATCTACAACGATCTTCAATTTAAAAGACTTATCATGGAGTTTTTTGGAATTCTCGGGCAAGATGATGTCACTATCGAGGATGCACTCAATCAATATAGCATTATGGACACTGTTTTTATATACTTCTTCAGAGCATTACTTATACTCACCAGCAATACTGGCACTCTTGACTCTCACATTGATCGATTTGCACTTCTTTAGTTTTTGGGAGGATATTTCGGAGTAAAAATCAGTGTGCATGATAAGTGTATCAAATTTGTAGATACTGATATTTTCGTCTATGAGGAAGATCCCAATGAAGTGTTTATGGCCTATATGGACTACTAAAATGAGCCTTACTAAAATAACCCGCTGCAGGAAATACTGATGGTGAAACCAACTTTAACGGTGCACGAAGTTGTAAAACTCCTCCCTCCACAAACAAGCACACCATCTTCAATGGTGAGCCAAACTGAAACTAACAAGAGAGGTTCGACGTAAATTAACAAAAGCTACATTGCTAGCTAATTTGTAGATTATACGACACCCACTGCTTTCAGTAATTTATCTAAGAAAAATAATGATGTTGGTATATATGGTCCAAAAAACTTTGGTCGGACTGCGACTGATCAATCCAAGACAATAGATTAAGTTAAAAAAAATTATTTGGGCAAGCTACCGGGAATTCTTGAAAATATGAAAATCTTTGCCTAAAACAATCGAGCAATTTCTCAATAGAATAATGCATGCATCCCTAATATTAATGATATTTCTTATTACAAAAGTAGCAATTTAGCTAAAACTTCAACCAATTAAAGAGTAGATGAAAGTTCTTTTAAGGTAAAAAAATAACCAGAACCGGCAAAAAATGTGAGTTTTAATTTTAAGGGTGATGGCATAAGCGAATAGAAATACAAAGTGAACTCTCTTCCTCCATCTGATGGCAATTGGTTCTCAAAGCATTAATTCAAAGCTGATAACCAAAAATAGGTTTATAATTATCCTTTCTAATCGGATTTAAAAATTTACTCAAACATCAAAAAGCAATTCTCTTATGAACCTTTAATAAAATAATTAAACCCACAGTTTCCTCAACCGTACGCAGCACAGTTGCCATCATAAAGTAAAAATCCATTTAACCTTAATGTTTCTAAATAATTTACTAACTCTTTCATAATGGAAGTAATGTCTTAACCTTATAAATCAAGTGTAAAAGGCATCAGACAACGTGCAAGAAATTTCCGCAACTCACTGTTCAGCTATATAAAATGATAAAACAATGATTATGCATATGCCTAACACTATATATTTAATTGGTATTAATAATCATAAAGATCGAACGAAAACAAATCAATAATTGGATCAATATAAAGATAAGGGCAATTAAATAGATTGGCATGAACTCTTTGAGCTTAAAAAAATGTTTATCCAACTAATTACTTCTACTGAGAGAGATAGGGTTGTGCTGCCAAGCAAGTTGATGCTCGACAGATGGTTTTGATCATGATCTAACATAAAATATTATGCCTTAAATCCTCATGACTGTATTAGTTAAAATTATATGATTTTCTGTTGTCATTTTCTTCCTACGAATGTTTGGATTTAATGAGAAACTTGCTTTCCTAACCTGATATGCTAATGATGATGATTGAATCAACTTTGAAAAGTGATAACAAAAAATGGTTAATTATTTTCCAAATGTCAAACCAAAATGATTGTAAGAATGGCAAATACTAAAATCAATCGAGAATAAAATTTATCTATTTAGATCTCCAACTCTTCAAAATTCATCTTTTCTCAAAGAAATTCAAGGGACATAGAGTTGATGACTGAACCAATCAATTAAAAACTCTAAATCATCACGTCTGTTTACCAAAAACCTTCAAATCATTATGATCTATCATATAATTATTTTATTAATGCACAACTAAAACAACTAAATTCCAAAGTCCATCACATTCCAAGAATTCGTTTCAGAAGATTACGATTTTGATGAATTTATCAATAGACAATCTATGCAAGTAGATTAAACTCCCTTTTTAAAGAATATGATTGATTCCTCCTCAACATTGGAAAGATAAGACTATGTTAAGAAAAAACAAGTCCGTCCTAAAGCCAAAAAGATTCAAAAACGCTAAAAAAAGCAAAAGAACACCTATCCAACTAAAAATCTCCTTCCTTCTATGAAATTACCACATCGTTAATTTATTAAGCATTAGGCTCCTCACTGTCTATAAATTCCTTCAGTGATGAAAATTTTAAATAATGCCACAATAACAATGGAGAACTACCAAACTTTATACTGCCATCCATAGCTTCACCAATGCTTGAAGAAGATGTTTGAAAAAAAGATACTTTACCGATCTCTGCTCCTTTCTCGGACCCTCCTACCCCAAAAGAAGGTCTTCATTAAAAAAATACCTGTCTTTGAAGAGGCTTACAATACTAAAAAATTCTAAAAGATTAATGAAAGACAGGACATTGGAAAAAACAATCATTTTCTTTGAATTTATTTTTATGTCTTATAGATCTCAAAAATTGCGTATAACTCAATATTCCTTTTCTTCAATAAATAAAGATTATTTTGTTAGACTGACTGAAGGTATTAGAGAGGAAGTGTGTACTTGTGAGCCTCCCAACTCTTTCCTATATTAGAGTTACTGATTGATAACTCATCCATTTTATGAACATAGCATCCTAGCATCAAAGATAGATAAGACATACTTTTTATATCTCCAGCATGTAAATGCAATCTTTTCTAAGCTGATGGCTAAAGGTAAAATTATTTTATAGCACTTTTATTGTATATGTAAATTGCTCATCAAGAAGAAAAGGACAAAACATTCAAGAAAATATTGAATTTATATGATTCTGAAGACATTTTTTCACTTTAATTATTGACTATACAGATCTAAGTATTCAAATATATTGTTTTTATCATAAACTTTGAATATAAGCTTTATTGAATAGATGAGGAAACTTTCTTGAATAAATTTACAAAAATTATTTGAGAAAACTCTTGCTTGGAAGTCTATTAGATTTTAGCATCATATTAAATGCAGAAAAATTTATCTAAATAAACATTTATCGAAAATATTCTTTAAAATATCTTTCACAAAAAAAATATGATCTAATTTGATATTTAAAATGAGTTTTCGACTCAAGATAATTTGTTTATAATAGATTGATGCCTAAGGTAAGAACTTTAAAGACCAAAAAGGCTCCAGAAGGTTTCGAGGACATTTTACCTGTGCTTGACTAGTTTGCAAAGCAAATGAAAGACGCAGAAAACTCTCCAATGGATGCACAACGCAAAATAGAAAACTATTGGAAGATCACGCAAATTAATCATCAACGCTCCCGCTACATTTATAATATTTTCTATGCTAAGAAGGAGATATCAAGGGAGCTATATAATTTTCTGCTCGAGGAAAAGTATGCTGACGACAAACTCATTGCAAAGTGGAAGAAGGAGGGCTATGAAAAATTGTGCTGCTTGAGCTGTATTGTCAAGAAAGACAGCAATTACAAGACTACTTGCATTTGCAGGGTCCCACGGGCTGATCTCGAATAGGGAAAACTCATCATGTGTAAAAATTGTGGTTGCAGGGGTTGTGCCAGTTCTGATTGATAACTATATACCTTGACATCATAATTAAGATAATACATCTGATATCAGAAGTCCTTACTCAGCAGGAAACTAAGCAATAATTTCCAAGGCCGGATTGTCTCCAATTCTACTACTCCTAGCCTTGGCCAACGCAGAAAAATATATCCCTCGTGCCGTTTCGATATTGCATAAGCCCTTGCCGTATCCAATTTTTCTCCATAGCCATATTCCTTATCGAAAGGGATAAGTTCCTCAGCTGCTTCGATGGTTGAAAATTGATAGATAGTTTTAACTGTGTACTTCTAATAATGCTCCTAATTTGAAAGAAGAGGACGCTTTTCCACGAACTCAATGAATAGTGCTGGCACAATAAAATCTATTTCTGTCAAGTCAACAGTGAGTTTGGCCTCAATAAGGCTATCCATATCCGCATGATTTTTAAGTTTAACTTCAATTTATTCCCGACCCTGTTTTCCTGATTCTATTCCATTTAATTTGTGTTAAACGGCAAGTTAATAGTAATCTGAATCATATTTATAGGAAATCTGGGCTTTACAGTCACGGCGGTGCTTGTTACTGATATAGATAATAATTTTTCTTTTTTACAAATTGACAAGTTCTAGGCTCTTAATGGCGACGTCACATTCCTCTCCTCGGTAAATCACCATTGAAGATCTAAAGAAACTTATTTTGGTGCGAATTGCACTGTTTTTGAGTTCATTCTCCATCTCCTCTTTGTCATAGTGCATCTGTGGATCAGTGTGGAAGGAATTGTACTTCGGATCATCTCTGCCGTCGTCTTATATTCCCTATAACTGATTAATAATCTCCAAATTTTAAGAATGTCTTCTTGATTTCTCATGATCTCTCTCTGTTTTATTACCAATGGGAATTTCGCTCTTCAAGGTCTAAATTTCTGGTCTCAGCTGCGGCATCATGCCTACCCGATTGCTGATTTTGGTGATATCATTATTTTTATATTTGATTTTATAAGGTCCGTACTCGACTGAGTCCTCAACTGGTAAAACCTCCGTTGCAAGTTCATACGAATAAGGAACATTATTATTGAGGTTTTCACTTTTCTGAGACTGTTCTTTGATCGACTTATTCTCTCTCTGAAGATCTTGCACTTCTTTTGCTAAATAATCAATCCTTTATTAATATTACTTCACCCTAATTTAATAGGCTCCTTTGTTAAAGTCTCTCTCCTCCATTTATCTTTGAAGACGTTCAATCTCTTTTTCTAATCTTCGAATATCTTCGCTGTTTTTTCCTTCTGCTTTCACTGGAAATTTTTTACTGAGTTGTGGCATCCCCTAGATAATACTTTTAAATCCTAATTTACTTTGCTGAACCTCATCTTTTTTATTGTCAAAGAAAGAATTGATGACACTTTTACTATCAGTAACTTTATTACTGTTGCTATTTGATCCAGTGGTTTTAAGAGGAGGTGGATTTGGAATAGCCTTAGTTTTTAGTTCTGCTATCCTTTCTTGCACATCATTTCCCATAGCCCTGCCTGATTCATAATTCTATTGGAGGATAGTCTTTGCTTCAGTTTGAACTCTACTCTTCTTGTATCCTTGTTGTATAGACTCGTTGAAAAGTTCAACAAGCTGATTGAACTTGTCTCGATAAAATATGACTTCCTAGAGGTTGGTGAAATCATGGTTATTGGTCAGTATAGTATCGCACTCTTTTTTAGCAAATGCATGAATTTTTTTCACGCGTTCAATGGTAACTTTATCGAAGTCTTATGTGCAGTTATGCTGTGTCTATAGGTAGAGATCTCTTAGCTTCTTCATTCTTGATAATCCAATGATATTTCAATAAATAACAATATAATAAATCACAGTCAAAATATAGTGCGCGTTCAAATAAAGCAAAATAATACCCCTTGAATGGCTACAAAATAAATCATTGAAATTAAGATTATCACAATACTTTCATTTTGGTATCATAACAGTTCAAAGAAAATCAATTGTGAATTCTACGAGCAGAATCGGCTTTGTTTTATGTTTTATGATTTTTTATAGAATTGGACGAACCTTTTATTTCTGTCATCTCGATGAATTTAATTGACTGATTTTGATTTTACTTTCCAAATAGTTTAATACGCTTGGCTTCAATACGTTTTAGCAATTCTCCCTTATTTTGAGAGGAACAAATCATTTTGTAAATCACAAAGGGTATACCAAGACCTACAACAATAAGAAACCAATAAGTAAAGACCTTTTTCTCCAGCAAAAAGCCAACTATTTTCATGTTATTTAGAATATCATTCAGCAGAATTACAATACTCCCACCCCGTAGATAGTAAGGAAAGGCCTGTGAAAGTAGATGAATTAGACTGGCTGAACTCAAAGAACATAAAGTCAAGTGAAATAAAAATGAGTTCAACCATGTCTTGCCTTAGATTATTGGATGAATGGTGAGGCAGGGTATAGAATTACTGAAAAAAACAGATCCTTTAATAATACTACAACTGATAAAAAGTACCATCAACATCAGCATGCCGATGCTTACAAAGTTTGCGTTCTGCGCTTCCATAAAATTAAGCATTCGATCTAGGAATATACTTTGATTTCCTTTTGCCTGCGGGAATACCAACTCTGCCAATAATCTAAGTAAAAAGAGTGTTACATCTGCAGCCAAAAGATTACAGACACGATACTTGCAAATATTCCTAAAATCAATTCTCCCCAGTACCACAAGGGATTTACTTTCTCCATTTCCAATTCCATTTTAAACAATTCATAATAATCTCGCTGCTGTTCCAGTTACTCTTCAATATTTTTAAGTTTTCCCTAGAATTTGTTTTTGACTTCCCTTCGCTTAAAAAAACCATCTTCATTTTCATTTAGAGCAGCTTATCTTTCAAGGCGTTAGCTTTATTTAAGCAAACGAACTGTTTATACTTTAAGAAATTAGGAAACTTTTTTTGCATCTGCTGTGCGCCTGAACTTTGGTCGGTTTACAAAATCAAGGATCAGGGAGAGAGGTAATACAGTAAGCCCGCAGGCACCACAACAGGCAAGAATGGGATATCCAATAATGCAGAAAAAGGCTACCACAAAACAAATAATACTGCTGTTAAACTGAAAATATGCTTGGCTTGAGATTTGATTCATTTGACTTAAAGCAATTGTGGAATCGCTAGCATCTACAGTTACTAAAGCTACTGGAATGGTCACAGAGCTCCAAAAAGTCCATCCTATACCCAAAAAAGCTCCGAATACTGCTCCTGATATCACAATTTAAATGATAGTCCATAATGCTATTTTCCAGCACGGATCATCGTGGTCGCGTTCATAAAGAGATGTTGCTATGGGTTTAAGCACTGCTAAATTGACGATAAGAGAACAGTAGAGGATTAACCAAAGAGCAGTGAAATCATTGCTAGATGTACGACTGTTTGCCACATCAAGGATAAGGAAAAATGGTTGGAATTGAGTTTGAAGTAGGGTGAAGACAATGAGAAACTTACATTAATTATATGTCATATTTCAAATTCACCGAAAGTTTGGATTAACTTTTAAGAATTATAGTATGGCTGTTCATCTCTTTAGAAGGAGCAATGCTGTTGGCTGATCCTTAGACTCGCGGAAGGCACTATAACACCTTCTCTGAAAGTATATTTCAAAGCATTTAGTAATAACAGATCATTCCACTTTGTTGTCAAGTTTGGCTGAGCACTCGCGGATGGTGATAATCATAATTTTATTGCCAACAGTGTTCTACCGTCGAGGCTGGTTGGTAGCCAAATTCATATCTATTCTCGGATATGTATTCTATATCTGCATAAACTGTAACCTTCACCTCTATAATTCGCACAGAGATCTCAAATACCTGTTGGTTCAAATATTTATAGTCATACAAGCTGTTATTATTCTTGTAGATGCAGTTGTGTAAATCGAAGTTGAAAAAGCTAAAAAAATTAGAAAAATATCCAGAAGCTCTTAGGCACAAAGATCACAATCAAGCGAATCTGAAGTAAAGGATAAAAAAGGCAAATGATTTAAATAACATTTTTATAAAAGATTGAATTTATTTCGGATCAAATTTTTCAAATTCTTTGAGCAATTCTTTTACCAGAAGTAAGGGCCATAAGTAAATATTTGTTGTGTAATAAAAACAATTTCGATAATAATTTATCTTTGTAATTATTGCTGATTCATTGCAATAAATTGATGAACATAAAATATAAGTTTGGACTTTACTAACAAAATAAAGGATAGGTTCTAATGCGGATATTAAAAATATTTCTTTTTTAAAGAGAATTAATTGTGTTTGAGGGTCTTTCTTGAAGAATCATGATATATAAATATTAGTCCGATACGCAATTATATAAATATTTTTGTGATTTTAGCAAAAGGTCAAGACTCATATCATTAAAATGTAGATGTGGATAAGAATTTTTGAAAGTTAAATTAATATTTATTGATTTTTCAATCTATATAATAATGAAGCATAATTAATGTGCCATCGATTTACCATCAATCAATCATCTAATTCAATAACTATCTGAAGACGACAGTTTTTCCAAGAAGTACGATAAATCTCTACAATTTCTGAAATTGGTTTATTTTCTTGAATCTTTTTTTCTCCTTCCTAAGGAGCGACTCCTTTTGCTTATTAATCAATCATAGCTTTGCCCATCTTCTCGATTGGCTTATTGCCATTATAGTCCTCTTTTTCATTATCATTGCCAACCTCAGCATTATCTCCTTCTTAAATGTCCTTTAATGATTCTTGCCCCTCTATTTTTTATGAAGAACTATCATTTTTTATAGAAATTTATTCCTTCGGCTGTTCTGGGAGACCGTCAGTCATGGGAGAGGGTTTCCTCTTTTTATAGGGTGCTTTTTCATAAGGGTTGAACGGTTACCTTCTGGGTTCAGGTTCCGCTTCTCTTCTGCCTGCTGTTGGCCTTCCTCTTCTTGTACCGTCTCCTCTTTGGCCTGCTTTTTAGCCATAATCATATTAATCTTCCATACCATATCTGTATTTCTGAGGTTTCACTGTTTTAGTTCGAATATTGTATGCTTTTTTGTTGTTTTCTTGATCTTTACTGTCTGGGGCGCTGGGGTTAATACT
>Ga0302186_10001415_pt1 | contig 19954 bp, 31 predicted proteins | sample II_Bog_E1_2_FD_198782 | JGI IMG/M metagenome (GOLD analysis project Ga0302186, IMG submission 198782) | Peat permafrost microbial communities from Stordalen Mire near Abisko, Sweden - II_Bog_E1_1 | ecosystem: Environmental > Terrestrial > Soil > Wetlands > Peat | place: Sweden: Abisko...
ATCTCGAAGCTGTGCTCCAGAATCTTGATCGATAGTTCCTTCTACTGATCTTTCTAACCAATAAAGTTGAAGTCTTGAATAAGGACCTCCTCCATGTTCAAACTGAAATGCTCTACAACCAGCATGGGCAGAACAACTTCCAATATCACCTTGATTCCAGATCGGAGGCATTTTTGAGGATGTTGCTAAATCAACTTTATCGGGAAGATCAACTTTTGCTATGACTTGGTGAATGTCTCCAAAAAATAAATCGCGGTCATCGTGTTCGTCTTTAATATGGTTATAAATTCGTTGCATAAATTCTCCTTTTCTTTATTTAGAAAAGGTTTTATGTACACTCCAACAATAATAATTATAGCGATTAAAATACAAACCCAAAACATTATGAAGTTCCAAAATTAAAGCCATAATAAAAGGCTACACAAGATAGAAACGCTCCCAAAATAATTGCAAATTGTACATCAATCCATGTGTTATTTTTAATCCAATTCTTAAAATTTGTCCAGAACTTTTTCAGATTTTCTTGATGAAAATCATAAATTAGAACTCCCATAAAAATGAGAATAAATGACCAAAGTGTATAGTAAATTAAATGAATGATCATTTACCAATATGACTCCAAAGTGTATAGATAATACTAATAAGAGCTACGTTAAAAAACAACACAAGTAAATAAAATCCTGGAATAATAAAATGTGTTCTAAAATATCCTTTATTATTTTTAATTATATCTTCGACAAGTTCTTTCAAACACACAGTATCTAGAAGTATTAAAAATCCAAGAATTATGATTGTTAACACAAACGAAAATATTGTTTCAAATATAACCGCATGAATATTCATTTAAGACTCCAAAGATTTATAATATGACCAAAGCCTGTGTAAGCAAAATATATCCAACAAATAATTACAGTTATCCATATCCAAAACCCCCAGAATTTTCCATATATTTCTATGAAAATTGCCGTTGTATCTTTACAAAATACAACATATGATCCCCCAAATATAAAGAATAAAATAGCAATTGTTATAAATATATCTAAGATAATCACTTAAATTCTCTTTTATCTCTAACATGAACATATGGATGTGAATCGCCTTTTAGGATATTTTTAAGATTGTGCCTAAAAGTGTTATAATGCTTGTTAATAATTTCTTCTTTACGATTTCCCTTGGACTTTAGAACATCGTCATAATTACGATTAAGCACAACATATTCAGCAAAAACACCTTCGGGAAGAAGTTTAAGAACTTCTTTTCGATCTTTATCTCTAAGATTTGTTGCATCATAGACGGTTTTGAGACCATTATTAAGACGAGCTTTAATAAGATCATGTGCATATTGAAAAGTACGATTCATGTTTTCGGGAAGAAAGCAAATTGGTGCATTTCTATCGCCCCAAATTTCTTCACGAATTGCATCCGAAGAAACAACTTCTGAGGATTTGAAATTCTTTTCAATATAAGTGCTTTTACCAACTCCCGAAATTCCAATCATAATCGTTAGAAGAGTTTGACCAGCATACTTTGATTTCTTTGTATGATCAAAATCACCATCATTAACTTGCATACAAGGAATTCCAAGACGTCTCCAAAGAGCGACCACAGAATCTCGGTCGTCAAGGGCCATTATCGGATCAAAACCATCGAGCCTTACTTGTGCAAGAATTTCTTCTTTTACAATATAATCGGCTCGATAATCTCCACCAGTACGCATATAGATTGCATCATATTCAATTTCATTTTCTACATACCAATTAATGGTCTTTTGTTTGTAATCAGCATCATCAGGCCTCGCGGTTACAATAACAATTGCATAACCTGCAGAACGTAGAGCATCAACCACAATTTTTGTGTGTTCAATAACTGTGTCGAGATGCATATCTTCAAAAAACAAATCCCAACGATTTGAATCTAGATGATGTCTACGATGTTCACAATTCGCCAGAGTTCCGTCAGTATCAACAATGATACATTGACGCATATCTGTAAATTCAGTTCTCTTTTCCATTATTAAATTATACACCTTTTTTAATTTATTGTCAAGCTTTATGCCAGAAAATTTTCCTAAATTACATATCCTGATAATTCAACAAGAGTGTTTCCAGGTCTATATGTCGATGGTTGTGGGTAATTAGAATTATATGGTTGACTTAAAAAAGCTTGACATTTTAAACATTCTTCTTGAACGTCATTACCAAACCAAACACATTTCCATTCATGTTCACAAATTTCAAAATAATTTAAATTTTTATCTTTTGGAATTATCATGGCCACACAATCTTAATTATTTTCTTATCTAATTTATCATTTTTCCTATGTTGAATAACATTCAATAATTCTTGTTCATATTGTTTACTTCTTTCAATAAAAAATATAAAATAGTTGAATATATTGCATTAAGAAATAAAAATCCACCTATAATTTCTGTTATATGGTTTGGAGATGTTATAATAACCATTAAAGTTAAATTTAACCAACACAACATTCCCACAACCCCGAATATATTTTTCATTTTAAAACCAAATATGTTTTAGACATTGAACAACCGATTCATATCCAACCGATATTAAAACTTGTTTTGCTTTTTCTTCGGATTCTCGAAAACGATTTGGAAGAATACTAATAATATTATCCTTTATATTCATTTTATAGTCTATATGAAAATCCCCTTTGGGTCTTTTATTATTATAAATCAATAAATCATTATACATATAAAAATACCCAGCTCGAACCAAATGCCAAGCTGCACTTAATGTCGCACATGTATATTTTCTTTCCTCTGTTCCATCATCAATACTAAAAACAGAAGTTCTCGTTCCATCTATAAAATATACTCGCTTGCCAGGAAATTTTTGAACTTCTAAACTTCCAAGTTTGTGTGTTTTAAACAGGTAATCGGCTATTAAGCTAAATTTAGATTCTAAAGCAATATAATCGGGTTCAAAATCCAATTCTTGCATTAATTTAAGAGGATCAAAATTAGAATCCATAGTATCATCAACCAGAATTCCAATAGTGCCGTTAAGTCCTAGTCTATGATATTCTTCAATAGATTGCATTCTCTCTTGATGAAAGAGTCCTTTATTAAAATCATCGACATAAGTGTGAGCTAATTCAATCTGGTTCATTTAGTTATTCTCTAAATCTTTAATTATCAAAATTGAGCTTCCAATGATCATTGGAAGTTGAAAAATTAAACCCAAAACAAAAAGTGTCATAGACACAGTTGCCGTGGCTGGATTTGGTTCTTGAATACAAAGCATAAATGATATCCACAAAAACACAAATCCAATAACTGTAAACATTATTCTAATCATTAAAATGCTCCAAATGGAATTTTATTACGTCAACCATATCACAATTCAAATCAAAATTCAAGTACATTGCTAAAGATATAAAATAATTCGGCATATTTCGTACTTTTGTTGGATTCCTAATATAATATTCCAAATTAATTTCCCACATTTTTTTAGAAAATTTGATTGTATTTTCTGCAGGAATTGATGCTCGCGTTGTGACATTGACATAAGGCCACATATATGGTACTCTAATAGATTCGTGTTTAAACCTTGTTTCTACTAATTCAACAACTAAACCACCATGTTCCGAACCTAAAAGAAAATCTCTAAGATCTACAACATCATAATAATTTTCATCATATAGAGATGACATTAATTTAACTTCGATAATATTACATTGAGGAAGTTCTTTAATGGCATGAGCAATTGTTCTTCCAGTTACCGAATCATCTTCAATAAGAACATAATCCCCGCCGGAAATAATATTTCTTTGTTTATAAATAGGTTCCGATCCGGGTCTTGAAACATACATTCGACTACCACTTTGATAATCGGCTATATTAAATAATCTCGAAGTCTCAAAATTTTGATCTCCTTTGAAGATTGGATCGAGACTCAAAGTTTTCTTTCCTTCTGTGTCAAACCGTATTCTATCACATTGCCATTGACTATCCATAATTTGAACATCAACGTTAGGTCCAAGATTTCCTGAAAGACAATCCATTACATCTAAAATAAAATCTTCATCGCCAGCATAATCATCACGAAGGAGATATGATACAGGATTATTATTCTTAAGCTGCCAATCTTTATAAATTTGGCGGGCAGAATTTGGAATATAAGAGTGATTTCCGTTTCTAATAGCTGTCGAAGATGCTTCGGAAACTAAATCTGCATAATAAACATTAGGAAGATTAACTCTATTATTAAATCCTGGTCTTGTTACACAAATCGCCATCCCATCATTTTTAAATGCATTTGCAAAATAATATCTATCTGCTCCAAACACATAACAAATTTTAACATCAATTCCTCGATGATATTTCACATATTTTTGAATACGATCCATAATGACACTAAAGTTTACATCACCTTTAACAAGAATGGAAGCCCAAGGATCGAGCATTAACCAATTTGAATCATCAATAGCAGCCTGAATTAGATTACAACGGACAGTAGCCGGAATATCTACTCCATCTTTTGTTAAGACGTAATTATCATGACTTGGTGAAAAATAGCCACCAATTACTTCATAATTTTCTTTTTCTAATCTGACTTTGGCAGCTTCCATCAAATCAATATGACCAGAATGAATAGGAGCATAACTTCCAGATGTAATTAAAATTACTGGTTCTTTTAATGAATTAATATAACTTGGAATTTTTAATTTATTAAGGGGAGTGCAAAGAAAATCTAACATATAGTCGATTTCTTCTTCAATTCCATCATAGAACCAACCAGCTTCTAGAGGATTTTCAAGATCCTTATAAAGCCAATCGTCTTTAATTGAAGAACCTTTTCCTTCAACACCATGATTAAAATTTTCGATACCGTTTTTCATAATTACCTTATAACATAATTAAAAACTTAAGTCAATTACATATATTTTTAGGTTCCACTCCTGGTGCAATTGCCGTTAAACCATAATCTTCATATTCTTTATATGTGGGATCATATAGATAATATCTTTTGGTTAAAGAATCTTGATAAACATCATCGGTAAATGAACATCGTCTTACTAACTCTAAACGATTTTCTATAGCTAATTTTTGAGGATGGGCTATATTATCACAACCCCCCAAACACAACATAAACGGTATTAATATTAAAAATTTCATTCTTCATCCCCATATAAAATCCAACCACCCTCGGAACATAAATCACAAAAATGACCCCAAGATGGCCATTCATGAATATATTCTTGATCAGGAGCATCAATCCAAATTGTTTCAAGAACTAACCACAAAATTGGGTTTTGTTCTTTTTCTAAATTATCAACAATAGTCCAAAATGTCAATTCCTTGTTGGCTTCGTAAAATTCACGAAGTTTTGTGTTGGAAATTAAATGGAGATTATATGATTTAATGGGTCTATCGGATGGTCCCCATTCTTTAATATCATCTTTAATTCGAGCAAATTCATTCCACCAGTCTTCTTTGGTTTTTAATTTAATATCCATTATAAGATTCCTAACTCCTGATACATTAATAATATTTGATTTTCTTTTGCTGCCCATGTTAAATCATTTTTTCGGACAGCATTTATATATCTTGCTTGGGTTAGAGTTTGAGCATATTTTAATACATTTATTACTTCTCTATGAATATCAGGAATATGTTCGATTTGAAGCAATCCATATTTTAAACTTTCCATAATATCTTTAGTTAAAGGCTCAAGTTCAGTTTGTTTATAATTCATTATCTGTACCAATCAAGCCGAGAATATATAATATCAGTTCTTAGAATAATTTTTTCACCTTGAGAATATTGTTTCAAAGGCGCACCATCATGAAGAATTCTATGATTGAAACACAAACCCATTCCATTCTTACCTTTGACAATATCTCGAATTTCACTACCAAGAGGTTCCCGTTTCCAATCTGAAAGATCACGATCTTTAATTGGAACTTCAGCATCAATGTCATCAATAAAGCGGGTTTCTCCACCTACCCAAGGTGTTTTAAGATAAACAACAAGGCTTTTGAGAGTGCGTTTCCGATCATTATAAACAAAAGGTGCATCATAATGAGGAAATAGTTTTCCTTCATCAACAGAGCGATATTTGATAAACCGCATAAGGCTTGAAACACCTACTGGCTTCCAAATTGGATGACCTTCAGTATCTAAAACATCATTATCAAATTCTAAGCCAAGGAAAGGTTTAATGCGTTCCCAAAAAAGATTAGCAAGTCCATCATTAACAGATGTTGCTCGCCAAGAACCAATCTTGATATCAGCATAATTTTCAGGAAGGTTATCGTAATATTTACTCACCCCTCCATAACCTTTCTTTTGTTCTTCTGAAAGATTTCTTCCATCCCAAATTCCGGTATGAATACCTTTCATTTCAGGAATTTTATAACCATCTAAACCTGCTGCTCGCCAATTTGACCAATGAATTCCATCAATATCATGAACAAGCACCGGAGCAGTTTTTTCATCAATAAGTTGAATAGTGAAAGCACCGTTATCTAAGCGTTTAAAGTCTGGTTCTGGTCTTGGAGATTTTCCTACTTCATAGAGATAACCAATATATGTTGGGCCGTTAAAGCATTGAAGTTCTTCGATATTATCATAATTATCTTCAATAAAATGTTTTTTGTTCATATATGCATTAAAGTCAATTTGAGACATTCCCTTTTCTTTTTCGAGAGAAGGTCTTGTATTATCCCAACCACCTTCAATTGCACATGGCATAATATCCAAGTGAACAGCAGGAGAACGTCCAAGATATTTGTGTGCATTATATTGATGCATATTTTCAAGATTTATTGTGTATTCATTCCATTGAATCATATCATTGGGATTCATACATCTTTTACGATCTTCGAATGAAGTCTTAACCACATTCCCTCTTTTAGTTTCATGATGAAGTTCCACAAAATCATATGGAGCACCAAATACCTTTTCATCGGGACATGCATCAAACATATCACCTGTTGGTTCTCGATCAATGATTTCCTTTGGGATATCAAGAAGGCGAGCAACAGCATAGACTTCGGATTTATAAAGATCCGAAATCATTTGAACATCGACCATCGAATCTCCAGATTTACAGATATATCCCAAATATCCACCTTCAGAAAGATTTGTAGTTCCAAGTACGATAGCTGGAAGTTTATTTTGTGCTAGAAGGGAAGTCATATAATATAGAATAGGTGTGCGAATATATGAAATTAATTGTCCTTGTGCCCAATCATTACCTCTTAAGCCTATTTGTTCTTCCATTTGATTTACAATAGTAGGAACAATTTCATGGAGTTGAAATTGAGCTAGATATTCATCTTTAGAATTATAACCAAAAAATTTATCAACTACTTTTTGAGCTAATTTAACAGATTGTCCTTGACCTGTTACACCTTTATTTCCAATACACGGAATTGAAATAGGAACAATCTTTTCAATCGGCGATCCTTCAATCTTTTGTGCTTCAACAGCAATTCCCAAAACAACTGCCGAATCAATTCCGCCCGATACACCTACCACACAAGCCTTCAAACCAAAATGTCGCATATAATCATTTAAGAGAATAGCTTTGGCTTGTAACCAAGTTTCGGCTTGAAAATTACGTTCATTTCGAACTATTTCTAAAGCTTGAACTAATCCAGGCTTCATGATCATATCAGTTTCGTGATTGCGAATTTCCATTATACATTCTCTTTTGTTTTAACAGAATTAAGAATTTCGGTCAAAGTTTGATCGCCTTTAATATAACGAAAGCGATGCATACACCAAATGTGTTTTGTATTATTAACCTCTACAAAATCCTTACCCTTGCAATGTCTACATTTAATATGAAGATTAGGATAACATTTAATTATTCTATAAAGTTTACCTTTAATTAATCCGATAAATTTAAAATCATTATATCCCGGATTATCATCGATACATTCTACAACATCTTCATTCATTTTTATCTCCTAAAGACTTTATAATCTATTCGGTGATAATTGTCAATTCAAATTATTATCGTTGTCATAATAGCATCAACAAATTTATCTAATTCATATTCTTTAATTTCATAACCTTTATAACAAGACACACTAACGGAATTTTCTACAAATTTTCCTTTATATGTAGGAAAGGGGAATAAATTTACATCATTTATCATTATTGCTTTATTGTGTTGTTTTATTTTAGAGGAAAAATTATAAACAATTCCCTTTAATTCAGAAACAAGTTGATTATGTTTACTGATGAGTTTAGCCTTTTCATCCTTAAATTTAGCTTCAACTGCAGCATCAATTAAAGATTGAATACCCGTATCAATTTTTATTTCAGCTAGATCAATTGTTACTTTCATTCTTTAAATCCTTTACATATTGTAACAAACCATTACATTGAAAATCAACCCCGGAAATTTTTGAAGGAACTGCTTTTGCATATTTTTTTGGAATTCCTAAATTCTCAAAAATTATTTCCATTTCTTCGGTTAATTTTTTACGCAGATCTTTCATTAACGCCAATCTCCATCAAAGCACCACAATTTTTCCGTTCGCCTCGCGCATAATATCTGCCCAAAGATTGTGATGATCTATGATGGCGCTCCAATTCATAGCCATTTGTTCTTCATTAACTTTTTCGGCCTTTGATTTTTCTACAATAGCATTCATAGCACGGTCTAGATGCTGACAAGTACAAAAATTTATAATGTCATCAAAAACGTTTTGAGAAATTTCATCATCTGAAATTCCTTCCAGAAAAGGTACATCAATTTCTAATTCCAGTCGAATTTTCATTTAATCTTCCTGTAATAAAGCTAGAATTTGTTCCTTACCTTCTTGTGCTTCTTGTTCTAACATTGGAATAATAAATTTTAGTTGTTTAACAAGTTTAATTTTCTTCATAATAGAACTTAAATCATCTTCTTTAAGGTCTCGCATTTTAATTGCGATATTAAATAATTGTCCTGTAGTTGTATCTTCGGACATTTCTACGAATTTAGAAGGATTTTGACTTCCTCTATCATTTCCACTATTAATATCTGTGAAATTTTGACCCGGTTCTGGATTCTCTTCATCATATAAGGAATGATCAATAGCATTAGGAATTACGTCCCGAGCGGGCCTTGGTGCTACCATTGGAGTCGCGGAATCTTTATTAAAATAATTTCCGCTATCAATAGGTGCTTTATCTTTATCCGGTAATACTGGCATTAAATCTTCCTTGTTCCAAATCTTCCATAGAAATTTCTTTAAATTTATCATATAATTCTTTTTCAAATATGTATATATTGATATTTACATCATGTTCTTTTGCTTTGTTATAAAGAATTTGAAAAATGACATTTGGATCACCTTTCGCCAATCCTCCACCTATAAGCGGAGATGAAATAGTTGTTTGTTTATATAATTTAGCAATTTTTAAAACATCATCCAAACATTTTTCTAACGCTGTATATGACAAAAGTCTATTGGGACCACCAACATGAATCTGCGTTATACAATTCGCAATAGAACATTCTTTTCCGTGCCACCAAATAACTTGACCCAATTCTACCATTTGAATTTTAAATGCATCATGATATTTTTGAATAGCTTTTGGATATTTTTTCTTAATTGGAAGAACAATTCCTGCCCCGGAGACATTTTGACAAGACATCCCATGAATAAGAATTTTGTCTTTAGAATCTAAAAGATTTCCATGAATTAAATTAATCATCGTTGAACCTTTAAAATTTCAAGAGGATCACAATTTTTTGTAGCATCTAAAATTGCAATATGTTGAATACCTGTCCAAACAGAACCTGTATCCAAATTAATTCTATTAAATTTAATAGTTGGTTCTTCAAAAAGGGGCGTGTGACCATGGACGATTCGTTTACCCCAATCATATTTTGAATTCAAAAATTCATCTCGAATCCAAAGTCTTGTACGATCATTTTGTTGATCTAATGGTTTTTCGGAACAACCAGCATGTACAAAATAATAGTGCTCAGTTTCATAAAATGTTGGGAGATTTTTAATCCATTCAACATGATCCTTTGGAATGCAATCCAACCATTCATCTGCTCCATAATCTACATTATATGAATCGAGAGTAGCAATTCCCCCATTTTGCATCCAATAACCCATATTTTGTTCTTTTTGAGAATCGGGAAGAGGATTATTGTTTGAGTCAAAGCAGTTGGTCAAAAAATCTTCATGATTGCCTTTAATGGCAATTATATTGGGATGATCCATCAAAAATTGAATACAACCTTTTGAATCGAAACCTCTGTCAATTGCGTCACCCAATTGAATTATCTCATATTGATTTTTTGATAAATTTCTATCTTTAGCATTTTCTAAAATTTTAGAAAATGCTTTTTTAAGTAAATTTGAGCAACCATGTACGTCTGCTATCACAAAATAAATTTCAATTTTTTTCATATTTAATTATAACCAATTTAGAATAAAAGATCAAGTCTTTTATAAATAAAAATAATGGGTTCACGATATTGACGTATCCAACCCGCTAATAATTATAGGAGTATCAGGTTGAATATTTATACGATATATAGAGCTGTTAATAAAACCAATGGAAAAAATTATATAGGTTTAACTAATAATTTAAAGAAGAGAATACTAAACCACAATTATTCATCTTTTAAAGAAAATCACAAAGATTATAAAAGCTATTTTCATAATGCCATTAGAAAATATGGTAAAGAAAATTTTACCTGGGAAGTTATTTTTCAAACTAAAGACGAAAAAATAATAAATTCTTCAGAAATATATTTTATTTGGTTATATAATTCCTATTCAACTGGTTATAATTCCACTAGAGGTGGTGAAGGAACATTTGGATATAAACATACAGAAGAAGCAAAACAAAAAATGAGAGTACCAAATACTTTTGAAACTCGAAGAAAAATAAGTTTGAGTAAAATGGGTCGTGTACAATCTAAAGAACAAACAGAAAATCATATTAACTTTATGACTGGTAGATACATAGGAGATAAAAATCCTATGTACGATCACACCATTTATAAATTCGTTCATCCCAAATATGGATTTAATGAAATGACAAGAGGAGAATTAATTAAAAAATTCTCAGAGTTAAAATTAAATACAAAAACCCTTGGAAGGGTAATTCGTGGAAAAGCTAATAGTCATAAAAAATGGAAAGTTATACTTTAAGTTCCTTCCTTATCTGGTAAATCCAAATAGTCATATTCTTCTGGATGAAAACAGAGATCGTGACTCCATATAATTTGAAAGTCTTCTGGCTTCAAATTTCGTTCACTTACATCACGGAAAATGCGTTTGTATGCCTTCTCCATAAGATCCGAACAACCATGTGTATCTGCAACTGCGTAATAAATTTTCATAAAGACATTATATGGTATTTTGGTTCAAATGTCAACTGTTAACTAAGAGGAACACTCGGACAAACTTCTTTGAGATCGGAATCTTTGATCAAATACCAATTCTTTGGTCGCCCATCTTCTCGTTGAAATTCTTCAAATTCTTCCTGACAATAAGCAATTCCAGCCGCAGTCATATATCCATTGTCGATCAAACATACTGGATGATATCCATCCATGATCTCAACACCAATTGTTTCTACAGCATGTTTTTCAAACCAAGCTTCTTTAGACATTCCAATTGGATTCACATAGTAGCACATTTTTAAACTCCATTTGATTTTAAATTAACGATTCTTCCCCAAAACACCTCCTGTTGAGAATTACCAAAATAAATTCTCAACAGGAGGTCTAGTTCAATTTAGCCTAGAGTAGCCATTTGAAGCGCTTTGTTAAGGGCGAAGCTCTTCTTAGCTGCATTTACACCATAAATACCGCTTAGAGTCCGATTTTCATCGGTACGGCCAATAAGGTTATCGGTGAGGTATGTCACCGAATTAAAAGCTTGCCACCAAGAACCCTTTGCAAATTGCGCTCCGGGTTGAGTTTCCAGAACTGACATTGCCAGTTCGGCATTACGGGAAACTTCGCTACGTTGTTCCCGTCCTTCGGTAGCATTAACCGGAAAGACCGTCTTAAAATAATCGATCATTTGATCGACCGTAGCAATCTTGGAACCAAGGAAAAGTGCTTGTTCCTTGTACTTGGCCAAAAATTGCTTGGAAACACCCATCGCTTCCTTGACCTTTTCTGCATCAAATTTAGTAGCGTGGCTTTGACTAAAAGCGTGCTTGCTATTTTCACGCAGGCCGACCGAAAGTGTATTCCAACAAACCGTGCGAGTCATACAAGTGCGGATATTAATGCCTTGGCCAAACTTGTGTGGGTTGGAAAAAAGCATATAACCTTTTACAACATCGCCTCCAAAAATATCAAATTCATCACCAAGTTTGGCATTGGCCCAAACAATTTGGCCACCCTTCAATGAACCCGCCGTGTCCATCTTCATCTTGCCCGAACCAACGAAGTCATTAAAGAAGTTAAATGCTTCTTCGTTTTGAACCGGATTCCAAGAAGGAGATACATAATCGAGAATCTTACCATCGGAATCTCGTACAAGCGCCATTTGCTTGGTTTGAACTTCGGTTCCATTATCCAACCGCATATAAAGCGGTTGCTTAGAAACATGCCAATCAACTCCAGCAGCTTCCATCATTTGTTGTGGCGTCAAATCGTTGGAAACTTGCTTTCCAAGTCGGTGCCAAACATCTTCACGAGGACCAGTAAAAGCCATCTGGGCTTCGTTATTTACCATTTCAAGTTCGTGCATTTCAATTTCCTCTGTGGGGTTAACGATGATGCTGTTATAAACCGAAATTAAACCGGAGTCAATTTGATTTTGAGAATTTATCGTGGCCAACTATCAAAAATTAATTTATGAATTTCACCTTGATTAACTCGCAATGTTTTATATAAATTCACATATGCAGTTTCTTTGTTCTGAAAAGTTTTTGGATCGATCTTTTCAGAATGACTATAATTCAAAAGATCGATCCAAAGTTCAAAAAATTTTTGAATATTAGGATTCATTTTTAAAACCTAATTGCATAGGTTCTTGAGCGGGTTCACATTCTCCACAATGACATTTGGTCCCAAAAAACTTCGCCGTTTGGTGCCAAACACTTCCATTTTCGCCTGCAGCATTTGCATCAAAACAATTTTGGGCAATTTGTAGAAGTTGTTCATCGTTTGCATTTCGAACATTCCATCTTACAAGATCTTCAAAATATTCCAAAGTTGCATTCTGAACATTTGGGGTTTTAGACATTTTTTCTCCTTTATTGGTGATGCTGTTATAAACCGAAATTAAACCGGAGTCAATTTGATTTTGAAAATTTATTGAATCAAATCGACCCATTCAGAATAATAATTATAAACTTCAGAAAATCCAAACGAATGTCCAAATTCCCAAGCTAGTTCCCAAAAACGTTGAGCTTTTGGATTTCCAACAGTTCCAAAATGTTCTTCCACATCTCGTTGGAATTGTTCCTCGAGCTTCCTCTTTTCAACTCGATAACCAACTTTATCGGTACGAAGATCAAAACGATTTTCGTACTTTTTAAAATCAAACATTTTCGTCTCTCCTTAATTGTTGATGATTTACAATACCAAATAATTTGAACTCTGTCAAATCTTTTTTATATCTAAATATCAAAGACGTTGAAATTAATCTTTCATTAAAGCATTTTTAAAATTTCTTGTCAAGACTCAATCTCTAAATATATAAAATATAAGGAATAAAAAATGGCTGCAAATAGCAATGTAAGAATTGAATGGATAAAAATTGAAGCGGTTGATACCGCGCCAATTTTTTCTGTTCTTGGGGGCGCACAAAATTTATCGGTAAATACTTCGATAACCGTTAATAGTAGTCCAGCACCAATAGAAATGAATACTGGTTGCTACGGAAAAGTTACCGCCGTGGATGCGGCGGCCGTATTTTTAGCAACAAATTCAATAGTTACTAATTTAACCGAAGATCTTGGTGTTAGATTAGAAGCGGGCGAAACGTATCTTCTGAAGGCGCAATCTGGATGGCAAATACAATGTATACAATCTGTTCTTCCATCAATTCAAGTAGCAGTTTCACTATCAGGAAATACAGGTTTAACATTATCTGGTAACGTAAATGTTATATCTTCTGCTCTTCCTAACAATTCCGCAATAGAAACTGGTGGTAATTTAACTTCAATTGCCAATACAAATGCAAATCTTGTATTGATTTCAAATAATATAAACATTAATACTTCAAACGTTGCAACTCAAGTCTCGCTTCTTATTGCTAATAATAACTTAACGCTTTCAAATACCGTTTCAATTGTTACAAATACAGCTAACATAGCATTAATTGCTTCACAATTGGTAACTAATACCAATTTAATTCTTTCAAATACAGCATCGATTGTTACAAATACAGCAAATATAGCTATATTGTTAGCAAAAGGACAAAATACTGTTGCCGGTTCTATATCTGTAACACTTCCTTCAAATCCAGATTATTATCCAGCAAATGGTTCTATAACAGTTGTTGATGTTGGTACTACTTCAGCAAATGGTCAAAGTAATGTAAGCATTGTAACCGGAACACCAACAGCAGGTTCGTTTGTAACACAAACCATAAACGGACAAGCAATGTTAAGATTGCAAGTAACAGGTTCGTTTATTGGAACAATTAATTTTGAATCTTCTATAGATGGTAATACTACATTTATTCCAACTTCTGGTAAAATAGGTGGAACTTCTTATACAACTGGTACAGCCACAGCAAATGGCGTATTTCTTTTTGATGTTTCTGGTATGACGAATTTTAGAGCTAGATGTGTACAATTAACATCGGGTTCAGCAAATCTTGTATGGTCGTTTACAAAAAATACTGGCGTTGTTGAAATAACAAATCCTCTAAAAATATTTGATAATACAACAGGAAGTCAAGTTTCTATTGATGGAAATAGAAGTCTTCAAACAGTAATTTATGATTCGTTTGGTAATCCTATCTCTTGGACAGGTGATGCTAATACAAATATTGATAGAATTGGTGGAACTGCGGTTGCTCTAGGTCATGGAACTGCGTCTGGTGCATTAAGAGTTGAACTTCCAACAGATGGTACTGGTATAGTTGGTTTAATTTCTGGAACAACAGTTGCTTTAACAGGAAATAATATAGTTGTAGGTCCAACTGCCTCACTATCAGCATTAACAGCAAATCCTGTTACAACAGGTGGTATGGCCCTTCTTTCAAATCCAACTGCTGCATCAAATGGTACAGTTATTAATGCTATGTTCGATAAAACAGGTAAGCAAGTTGTTGTTGGTGCTCTTAGACAATTAAAAGGTTATACACAAACTACTATTACTGGTTCGGTAGCAAATACTATTATTGCTGCAGGTTCAACAGGTATTTTTAATGATCTTTATGGCTTAACCATTACAAACACTTCGGCATCAAACGTAAGTGTTATTATTGGTGATGGTATAAATAACATAACAACAATTGCTGTACCATCAAATGATACAAGAGGATTTATGCTTCCTGCTGATTCTGCTTTACCACAAAATACTGCAGCACATATTTGGCAAGCAACAGTTAATACTGCTGTTACTTCAGTAATAATTGGTGCCTTCTACGTTCAAAATATATAAAGGTTAATTTATGACAACACGATATGTAAATTCTGCAGTAGCAAATTTAGCTGTATTCGTTGGTTCGATTCCAACATCTACAACTTTAACTGTTGCAAGTATTACTTCTGGATTATTGACTAATGGTCAAATAATATATAATACAAATTTAGCTAATGGTTCTTGTACTCTTGTTTCAAATACTTCTGTTATTACTGGAAATGGTGTTGGAACTTGGGCTGTTTCAGCGACAGAAACAGTTGTTGCGGGAAATACATTTACTTCTTATGGTGATAGTACAAGTTGGGCCAATGCTACACCAACAATGTTAGGAGCAATACAAGTTTCAGCTGCTGGTGATGATTTTAACGTTGCTAATACTCATGTTGAAGTTTCTAGTGTAGCCATTACATGGGCGTTTCCTGGAACTTCACAAAATCCAAATAGAGTTTTTTCTTGTACAACAGCAAATGCTATAGCAAATTCTACAACATTAGCTCCTGGTGCCGTATGTAAAGCAAATGGTTTGGCGACCTCTTTAAATATTGATGGTTATGTATATATTAACGGTTTAACTATTTCCGCCAACTCAGCATCAAAATATGGAGCGAATGGTTTTCAAACATATGAAAATTGTTTAATCCAATTAACGAGTACTACTGGAACAATTGGTATTGGCTCTGGTTCAGTAAATATAGGTCAAATAACAAATTTTAATAATACAGCAGTAAGTTTTGCAAATGTTGCTTGTAATATTTTAGCAGTTGGCGGTATTTTTAATTGGAAAAATACCAATAATGCAATACAAAATATAATACCCACAAATTTAATTGCACAAAATGGTTCGGTAGCATCTATTTTTAATTTAGATGGGATTGATTTAAGTGCCATGTCAACCAAAACTTTAGTCAATGCTGGGGGCGCGACGAGTACTGTTCCTTTATTAGTTAATATAACTAATTGTAGATTGCCTTCCTCAGTAACTGTCCAATCGGCTTCTATAAATAGTTTAGGACCTATTACTAATTTAATTATTAGTGATTCTTCAGGAACAACATATAGACAAGAAAAATATTGTTATCAAGGAACTCTAAAAGCAAATACCACTGTTTATAGACCTCTAGGAGCTTCCGATACAAATCAAACAATAAGTTGGGGTATAATAACTACCGCAAATAATAGACCATATTTTCAAACTTTTGAATGTTTTACAATTGTAGAATGGTTTTCGGCGGCTAGTCACACAGCAACTTTTGAAATGATTGTTGATACGACTACTGATACAGTATTAAATAATGCTGATGTATGGGTCGAAGTAGAATGTATGCAAAATGCATCTTATCCTCAATCATATTTAACAACTACTGGATTAACAAATCCATTATCGGCAAATGTTACTTTAAATTCTAGTAATACAGCAGCTTGGACAACAACTGGTATGACAACGCCAAATGCACAAAATATTACAGTTGGATTTACACCAGCAATTCCTGGATATGTAAGATTTAATATTAAAGTTGGAAGACCTTCTTTGACAACTCTTCATATTGATCCATTTCCAACGGTAACATAATGGCAAATCGTCAAGCAATAGTTCCGATTTATAATAACAACCCTATATATATAAACGAAAAACCAACAAGAGAAGCAATAGTTGTTAGTTCGGTTTATATAAACGAAAATACTGTTTCTACTCCATCCGGTGGTTCAAATAATCAAATTTCTAGTGTTACTTTCTTATTAATGGGTGTATAAAATAAAATGGCCGGTGCTGGACAAATATTAAAAGTTTTGGGTTCTCCAAGAAGTTCAAATGGAACAACTTCAAATACGAATGTTATATTAACTGCTGTAACTTATCCCATGGGAGGATTAACTCCTACAGCAAATGCTCAAGGATATATGGGCGGCGCAGTTCGTTTAAGCGAACCAATATTGGGATTTTTTACAAATCCTCTAGCAGTAGCTAATAGTTGGACTATTACTCAAGTTGGACCAAACACAACAAATCAACATTTTCACTTAATTAGTGCTAATACTTTAGAAGGAGTTACCGCTTTAACTCCATCACCAAATGCTAATGGTGTCGCTAATAATCTTCTTCATGGCCCTTATGTATTTAATGTTACGGTTACAGGAACTGATGGTTCGACCACTTCCAACACAATTACTATAACTACAGTCAATAATGCTATAAATTGGGGTACTTACGATAATTATTTTGGAACATATTGTCCAAAAATTCCTACAAATTTTAGTAGCGTTCCGGGAGCACAAATACTTTTATCTGTTGGAGCAAATTTTTACAAAACTTTAACAGGAAGTGGTTATCCCCAACCAATAATAGGTGTAGATTCGGGAAATGTTACTTTTCAAAATCAAGTTACTTTAACATATGCTGATCCATCCAGACCAGCAATTATGGGAAGTCTTCGATTAAATGGTGTCACAAATTTAACTGTTACTGGATTAACTTTTAGTGGCAACCAAGGAACCAACGTTAATATAGTTAATTCTAAACAAACTATAATGTCTTTCGAGGGAACTGCAACAGCACCTTGTGTAAATTGTTCATTTTTAAATATAACTGCAAATTTTTCACCTTCTACTTACGGCGGCGATAATTCCACACTTTTAGCTTTAGTTGGTTCAAGAAATTGTACAGCAGCTAATATTACTTGTAATTATATTGGTCAAGGTTTTTCTCAAAATTATTTAAGTTATGATACCGGATTTACAGCATCAAATATAAACATTCGTTATATGTATAATAATTTAGTATTTTTTGGTTCTCTTCAAAATTCAACATTAACTGATATATTTTGTTGTTCACCCATGATTGATAGTGATCAACACATCGATACATTCCAAATAAATCTTGGAAATTATCTTAGTAATGTATCGATACAAAGATATATGTGCGTCCCAGCGGATGGAAATGCACTTTGGCAAGGCGGACCATTTGAAAACCCTTCTTTTGGTTTTACTGGATTTATAGATGATGGAAGTACAACTCCAGTACCAAGTGGTAAAGCTGGTAATATATTAACCGTTACAGTAGTTTCAAATGCATTTGGACCAGCTGAATCGATGTTAACAATCCCCCCAACTCTTGGTTTAACAATTGTTGGTACTACCATATCTTCTGGAACTGTAGTTTTAAGTCAACTTACTAGAGCTACAACAGATTCAGCATATCCAGGCAGAACTGGAACATATTTGATTAATATTTCACAAAATTCAGTTACACCAGCCTCTATATATCCCGGTGTTAATAGTAATATTACATGGAATGGGATATTTTTTGCTGGAAGAGCACAAAATGGTGTAGTTATAAACTCTTCAAATAACTATATTTATAAAAATTTTACAACAACAAAAGCTACACATCAAAATAATATTGCTCAAACTGCGTTTATTGGATCTATAACAAATGGTTCTAATAAATTAATAGTAAACGGGAACACAATAGTTACTGCTGGTGGAAGTCCAAATCAAACAACTTGGTATCCAACTAATACTGGCTTAACCTTTAATGATGTATGTATATCCCCAAACACAACATATATTCCGGCTGGTACAATAATCAGTTCTCAAAATACGTCATATCCTGTATATATTTTTAATGGAGCGGGAGAATATATTTTATCACAAAATGCAATAGGTTCTTTAACAAATGTTCCCATGGTGTTTACAGGAGATATTGGTACTGCAAATTTTGCTCCAGGATTTGAAATTAATAATGTGGATGTTCCAACTTTACATTTTGGTAATAATCAATTAATAAATGGATTTTTTGCTGGGACATATAGTAATCAATATGCTAATGACGTTTATTCTTCGGGAGATAATGCATATTTTCCACCGGCGTGGACCGTAAGTCACGTAATTACTGCCGATCTTAATTATCAAAAAGGAGGAACAGTAAATGTATTCAATGCTCTTTCCGTTCCTCCGTCAGTAACTCCATTAATTTCAGCAAATACTTGGAATGCTCTCGTTGCTAATGCAACTACTTCAAATTCATCTGTAACAAATTATTATAATCCCGATTCATTTGTATCTTCTATATCAACATCAACTTGGACAGCAATGAATGTATCACAAATTAAAGCTGTTTATGCAGCAGCATTTTCGCCAAATCCAGGTGGACCTTTAGATGGTGGTTCGGGTGTTGCTTATGGAGCAATAAATTTTTCTGGCAATTGGAATGATGGTTCAAACAATGTTCTCTACCAATAATTAATTCATAAAGAACATTCTTCTTCTAATTCTTGCCGCTATACCTCTAAAAAAGGTTATACCGCTAGTAGAAACATTAGCCATTAAAGATAATCTTCCAGGAACAGTAATCAAAATAATTGGTGTAATATAAGAAGTTATTGAAATTCTTATATTTTTTACTA
>Ga0302186_10001420_pt1 | contig 19902 bp, 14 predicted proteins | sample II_Bog_E1_2_FD_198782 | JGI IMG/M metagenome (GOLD analysis project Ga0302186, IMG submission 198782) | Peat permafrost microbial communities from Stordalen Mire near Abisko, Sweden - II_Bog_E1_1 | ecosystem: Environmental > Terrestrial > Soil > Wetlands > Peat | place: Sweden: Abisko...
TTGAAGTAAATGTCTTTACTGCTGACAGTTTCTCCGATTTATGATTTGATTTACTCTGCTTTGATGTCCCTATAAAGATTGTTGAACTTGCTGATAGCTCGCGTACTAAGGGCAAAATAGTCATCTGTTACTTTCTGTTTCGCAGTTCCTGCTACTGCATCGTGATGTTGGAGAATGCCTAATGCCATTTAAAGCTCAAAGATGGACTCTTCGATTAGCTTTGGATTGTTTCTAACTGTGTTTGAAGAGTTGCTGATTTTGAGTTATGATATATGCTTCCTCACTGCTTGCGTGAATCTACTGAAGTCCTTCACGAACCCTTTTAAGGATACTCTGGAAGTAAAATAGCCAGTCCAAAATGCGTGAGCATTGTCTGCATAGGGGAAGAAATCATCAGTTTTAACTGGATAACTTGCTTTTTCCTTTTGAATTGCATCGATGTAGACCTTGGGCGTAGAGTAAACAAACTTAACACCAAAATCAGGGCGACTGTTGATATAACTCAGCAGTTTATCCATATTCTTAAACCACATTCTAGAGTTGCTGTAGTGAAAATCTTCACCCATTGTATGCATCAAATTAGTTGTTCGGTAATGATTCGCCATAGATTTAAAGTACTCTACAAATTCACTAGACTTTGTATCTACATTGTAATCCTCAAGAGTAGGATCATCCTTTATAGGTTCATCACGGCAATTGACATCAAAACAAAATCCTGGAGGAGATGCATAATTGTAATAGTTAACATGACTGAACATAAAAGTATTTTTATCTCCTGAGTATTGAAAAGGCCTCCAAATCATTTCCATTGATTTACTTTCAAGTCGAGCATTTTTATCCTGATAGTCAATTCTTGAAAAAAAGAAAGCATTAAAACCCATTTGACTGAATAAAGATGCTGCGGAGGAGTGGTGGCCAAAGGGATCTATATGCCATGCTATGGTAGGAACGTAGTTAAGTGTTTCTTTGAGCCATCTCAAACCAACCGCCATATTATCGATAAAATCTTCGTAGTACATATTAGCTTAATCGGACATACACCAGCCTCCATTAATAAAATCGATTTGACCATTGGCTACCAACGCTTTCATTTGCTGCTTTTGCTTGTCCGTTGCTTGGTTCCACCACCGATAGAGAAAGGCCATCTCAACAATAGAAAACTTATATTCTGGGTGATCGGATAGTTAACTTACCACTGTGTCAATGGTATATTGCACTCCCGCGAATTGAGTCCGCATATCTCCTCCATAGAAATAGTTATCAACAGTCTTGAGCCATCCAACATCATCATGAGAATGTGGAATAAGGTGTACGGTGATAGCGGGCCCTTCTGATGAGTAAGACTAATGGTGATGCTATTTAAGCATGTCGTCATCCTGGAACCGCAGCGAACATTGAGAGTATATTAGCAGGACAGCCAGAATTGTAAGTGTGTAAATATATCTTTTGGCCATTTTCCTCAAATTATATTTTGCGAAGTTACATCTGTCTTAATTATCCTATTAAAGGAGTTAAATTTGAGTTTGTGTTGATCTTTGATTATTGAACTAAAGATAGCCTTTCATCCGAAATAGAAATGAAAAATTAAAATAAGTAAAAATAAAATAAATAATCATTGGGATAAATGTTTATTGCTCTTTTTAGCATGTTAAATGTTGAGCTGAAGTTGTAAAATTAGATAGTTGAGACCTTTCCTGTGTTGTTTGAGATTAAATTTTGTTAATTACCCCAATGCATGGTCTCCATGTTTTTAATCTGCCTCAGTTTTCCATCTAGTCTCTGTGTGACTATAAGATTTTCCATTTCTTGTCCAAAATCGTTGAGTAGATGAACTTTACTCTAATTATTTATTCTAAAACATGCTAATTGCACATGTTTTATTCATTTATGTTTTAACTCGAGTAATTCTTTGAGGTTTGCTTGGACTAACTTACTCTTTTCTTAGATGCTTCTCATCATTATATCCAAACCCAAATTTACTATTAATGTCGCTCCTGAGTTACTTGATGTTGTCAAAATCATCAAAACTTTTATTTTATTGATTCATATTCAATCTGCGGTTGCTATTCTGGATTTTTAATTATCTGCGTAAACGTCCTCCTTTTTTGGAGCATTTTTTAAAAAACATATCTTGCTTGCATATCTTTCTTTCCTTTTATAAGTCTATTGCAACTTTTCGAATTTGTTTCAGCTTTTGGCATTCTAAATTATCGACGCTTGTGAGGGAGTGGGGTTGGGGTGGCTCTTTTATATACTTTATAAACTAAGAAAGATTCGTGTGATTTATAGAAAGAGATCTCTTGAGAGATTAAATACTTTATGGATATTTGACAAAAGCTGCCCTCATCAGGGTACGGGCGCGCTAATGATCTTTACGAAATGAATTGGTTTTTTAAAACTTAGAACTGAGCATATACCAGCGTGATTCTTTGTTTCAAAATGATTAAATTTATTTATTTATTAGAATCTCGCTGCGGAATAAAATTGCAGAATCTAATTTTTTTTCAGCTATCTTTGCTCAAGAAAAAAAATCAATAATACTTAAAAAAATCATAAATATTCCAAGATATATCGGCATTGAAGTTTAATATTAAGATACACTAAAAATACAAATAATTTTTATTAAGGTATTTTGCTAAGTTCATTAGCTGCATCTGTATCCTTTGTAACGATTTCAAAATGCAGCATAGGCAACTCAACAAGCAATTCGAAACTTATCTTCGCAAGGTTTTTCAGACCATTAATATTCGTGATCATTGTGCTATTTCTCGCAATGTACCTTTTTCTCACGAAGGATATGGAATTGCTCATCGTAAAGATGGGATTATGCTTGAATCGGAAAAAAATTGAACAGATTTGGCAGAAATGCGTGCAAACCAAAAATGGAATTATCTATTTTAATGACTTTAAGGAGGTCATGATGAGTCTATTGGTTAAAAAAGAACAGCCTCCATCCAAAGATGAACTTTGGATAATTTTTGAGAACTTTGATAGAGATGGTAATCATCTTCTTTCCTTTAAATAATTTTGGAAACAATCCCACAAAATTGACATCAGTCTAAGCAAAAAGGACGCAGAAATCATATTCCATGAAATGGACAAAGATAAAAATGGATTTATTGATTTCAACTAGTTTATTTAGTACTTCGAAAAGGGAGATGTGCTGCCAAAAGTAGTATGCTTTTCGGAGTGATTCCATGCTTTCAGCTAAACTTTGCTAACATTAAATATTATGCATTCATTATTATTATTATATCAGAATGTAAATTTCGAGATATTAAACAACAAACACCTGTTCTCGCAAGCCAAGCTATCACCAAATCATCGGCTATCTGCTGGTATCTGCTCTCGACATTGTCTTTTTCGTCTGTATATACCCTAACATTAATAATCATGAGACAAAGATTGTTCTTACTATCTTTATTAGTGCTGATTTATTTGTCTTGGCCATTTCATGCTTCGTCTCTTCGCAAACTGATCCAGTTGATCCAGTACTAATAACATTTCTCAATGGAGACAGATCCAAGTTGGCTTCAATGTATTAAACTTGCCTATATTGCGATACTTGCAACAGTTATGTCCTAAACACTTCTCGCCATTGTAAAATTTGCAACAGGTACTTTATCTGATAACTAGGTGTGTCAATAAATTCGATCATCATTGTACCTGGATTAACAACTGCATTGGTTAAGATAATTACAAATCCTTTATGGTGATGATTTTTTCGGCAGTATTTTTCCTTCTGATATTTGTAGTATCTGTTATCTTACTTTGGAAGCAGGGAGATTGGGATCTGTTTCTACCTTCAATGATTGTTTGCTGGATTCATTTTGCTTTAACGATTCCTTTTATCTTCCTTATCGCAGCACTTGGAGGATTTCATATTTACCTAGCATATCGAGGATTAACGACTTTTTAATTTATTACCAATAAGCGGCAATAGGAAATAAGTGCCAAAAAGAAACTATTAAATCAAACAATTGAAACACATAACAAAACGGATGAGCATTTGTTTAATACTCATCCGACCAAGGTATAAGTGCAAATGGAGGAAGTTATATTTCAAAACAATACTGCTCGCGATGAGAAAACGTCTTAATCTGCATCTAAGAAGGACGAAGGATAAAACAGCAAGAAAATAGAAGCAAGAGTTGAAACAGTCCCTTTTGATTCAATTAATCACGAAAAGGAGATGGAAGAGTTTTATCAGAGGCATAAGTCTCTCAAACTTTTGGGACAAAGTATAATAGTTGGTAATTTGCGAGAAGGCGAAAAGCGAATGCATAACTCAAATAAATTTGTCTTTGAGGACTAATTGTAAAAGAGACCTCGATAAAATTAAACTGCGTCGCCACCGAATAGATAAAACGCAATAATGAATATACGTAGAATAAAAATCAGTTAATTAGGTAAAAAATGACGAATGGAAAATCGATTCAGATCATTAGATTATTTGCCTTTTATAAATTGATTTCAAATATTACATTAATTTCAACTTGCCAGCATAAACTATAAGTGCAAATCAACTACTACAGCAATCATTCAGTCAGCTTATCGAACTTAAGCATGAGTTTCCCCCATAAATCTTTTGCCTTGGTTCCTACCTCTTAGACTACTTTGACCGCTCCTTCTTTTAATTATCCACTTGTTATTTTTTAGTGTACTGTGGTAAAGGCTTTACTTCCAAACTACAGAGTCTTTGTTCCCACCATAATGGTTTTTGATTTCATCTCTTCTAACAACTATTATTTTGACATGTCACCCAATTTTTTCCCCTCCCCAACCAACTATTTTCCTGTTACAGGATCAGGAGCCATTGGTGCTTCACGTCCGTTAAATTCTTATTGGAGCTATTTTAATAAATAGTTACCAATGTACGATAATACAGAACTGCCTTCGTATGCAACTTCTCTCGATAAGTTAGTTATTGCATCTCATAGTTAGATAAAAATTATCGCAGTTTTCTATTTCCACCATTTTTTATATATCCTAGCTCTTGAGGAGTCCAGGGATCGATATTTATACATTTTATCTTAACCCATTCTATAGTTTATTTGTAAAGAGCGGAGCAATTGAGGCATAGATAAATAGCTAGCTATGTTTATACCCATTGCCTTGTCTTGCGGCCACATTCATAGCAAACTGAGTTGAATGGATCTTAAAGAACTGCTGTGAAGAAAGCCAAGCTCTCCTGCTTGGTCACGTCATTATTCTGTTAATTCATAAACTATATAACTATAGATGAAATATTTCAAAAAAGCTTATCCATATATTTAATAAGGAAAATCAAAAAGAATTCTGATTTAAATTTCATCAATTTTTTAAGCAATTGAAGAATAGTTTTGTATAAATACAATTAATTGTATATTTGAGAAATAGATAGATCATAAAAAGCTTTAAAGAACAAATATTAATTTTTGGTCAATCATATAGCAGATTAATGAACTAATTTATAAAAATACTAATAGTAAAATAAAAGCAAAAGACGAACAAAGCTAGTCTTGAATGTATTGTTATAAATATTTAATCTTGTAAAATTTATAAAAATTGAATTTTGCATTGATAATTTGCAATTTTAATCGTGATTATTGCGAAGTTTATCATGTTTGAATAGAAATTAATGATGTGATAGTAATTCCAATAATTTGAATGTTCTTATAATTTAACTTGCAAAATACTACAGTCCTCACATTTAAGATAGAAAGTGTAAATTTATTTACTTTTGCAGTTTAACTAATGCTTACAGCATTATTCTTTTCATCACTTTTATCTATTTTATTTTGGAAAATACACTTATAAATTTATAAATGGAAATAACCTTTTTCCAATGATAATGGTATAAACTGCTGGCTAAAGTTAAAGTAACGTTAGTCAACAGCATTAATCGAAGAATATCAAACATAAATTTTCATTACTGATTTCTAATATTTAAAGGTTTATGCTTCTAAGAATTGTAAAATTTAAAAATCTAATTTGGTGATATGTCAAAAGATCCCAAATATAAAGGACCTGAATGCGTATATCAAAAGCCTTGCTTTGCAGTTTGCACGAACCTTTCATGTTACAAACCGGGGATCATCTGTTAAAATGGATATTACTCCAAGGGCGAATGTTGTCTTTTCCATGAGGGATGTTCAAAAATAAAATGGTCATAGCTTTAGGCTCTTGTTTACAATAATCCAAACTTAAAATCTCCATAAATTATGTACATTCAGAATAAGATGGATGGATTGTTCTTAAAGCTGTTATAAAAAATAGAAATCTAGCATACCAAGTTCCGCCTCTGGGTCAAAACCTACAGCTATGGCATCGAGGTAATGAAATTTATTAAAAATTTAAACGAAAATAATTTCTTTGAGTTCAGTGGCAACTATCTCAATCCAATTGTAAATTAATTAGGATCAGTAAAAAAAATGGAACTACCAAAATTGTTATAATATGAAGTCATCGCGCTTTAAGAAGAAATTAGTTCGATGATAGAGAGAACTAGTGATTTATATCTTAAACCTGCAGCCAAAATGTCAATCAAAACCATCCCCTCAATATCTCTCATTCCGAATGAAATAAAGAGGCAAAATTCTTTGAGTAAAATTATTCCAGACATGAGTCCAATACAGAAATTTTTTGATAATAAAATAAGCAGTTCTAAGTTAATCTATAGAGCCTCAGAAGAAGCATTTTCTATAAAAGAATTTCATAAAAAATGTGATGGACAGGTAAATACATTGGTTCTCATCCATACTGAATATGGAAAAATCATAGGAGGATATACTCCGCTTATTTGGAGCTCCGCTAAGAAACAGTGGGCTGCAGATAAAAGCTATAAATCGTTTATTTTTTCTGTGAGCACACGAGAGAAATTTAATCTCAATTTGGCTCAATTCGCAATTGCCAACAACCCTGATAAAGGCCCAATATTTGGGTGTTGTGACATCTGTTTGGTTGACAGGGGTAATAAAGAAAGATGCAATGCCTAATTTCCAATCAGTTATAATAATGGTCGATACATTCGAAGTCCAGATACTTCTTTTGCTTTTACTGGCAATCCTAAAGGTCAATTCATGATGAAGGAATGGGAAGTCTTTAGATTGGAATTTGAATGATTTAGGATAATTAAATTATTTTAAAGAAATGAACAAAAATAATAGGTAGAGATATGATAATATTAACAATTAAATTATAAAAAAGAATGTAAGTATTCTTGATTCGATACAAAGTTAAAGACCTTCCTTGATTATGACAATATTATAATCGGCCATTGAATTTTCTTTGAATTAACCGTAAATTTTCAATATTATTTTTGCGTTCAAGATGAATTTTGCGTTTTTGAATTAAAAATTATTAAATTTGGCAATAGTCTTATTGAATTCCAGTACACTATATAAGAAATATCAGCATTAGGCAACTTCTTACATGTTATATTACTTTGATACAACTCCATTTCCTTAATTAATATAATCTTATGCGAAAAAAATCGTTCAGGAAAAATACCCTTTTACCAAGTATGAGCCTAAATCATCAACGAATTAACAGTGAACCAATTATCAATGAGGAATATTTCTCTATTCCTCATCCCAATTCAATTGAAAAATATCAAAAAGAACTCAACAGAAGTTAGCATGCTCCTGCTATCAATTTTAGAGTTAACAAAAAAACTGCAATTAATCTGAATGAAGAAGTAAATAGATCTAAAGTTATTAAAAGTTTAGTTAAAGCCACCTCAGATATCACAAATTTGAAGGAAGAACTCACTAATAGTCAGTATTCTTATAAAACTCGAACTGATAGTAAACTACAATAGTTTATGTCAAAGCTCACCGACTCCATTAACCAACAAAAAATATAAAGCAAGCCTTCATTTCAGCAGCCTTTATATTATCCAATTCCCATGCCATTTCCAATGCATTTGCCTCAGATTCCATAAAATAATCTGCAACATAAGTAAAATAGCAGTACTAAAACCTTTTCCAGAAACGATTCCTTTTACCTTCAAAATAATGAAATTAGAAATAAGGAGCTTAAAAAATCTCGAATACGAAGAAATATTCGAAAATGGAGAAAGGTTGGAAATTGTGTATTGTTTATTTTATATCTCAAAAGATTTAACAAAATGGCCCAAATTAGCCGATAATCTATCTTCAATCGAAACATTAACAAAATTAAAAGTTCCCTCACCCTCATTCGCAAAAGAATAATTCAAAATATTACTCATTTTCAACAAACCTTGTTGCTTAAAAAATAAGTATAGTTCGACATACTGGACGATGATAGAAAAGAAATTATAAAATAAAAAGCTTCCTCAATTCGCAAACTTGTCGGAATGCTATTATAAGGATTGCTTGAATTTGCAAAGCAAAATAAAAATCAAGTAGCAGTTATTGAAGCTTTTTATTATCTATGCAAGCATGGCAATTATTCCTGCAAATAACCACTTCTAACTCAAGAGGAAATGGAACTCACCTGCATTTCCTCAGCTTTTAGATACGTTTCAGCTGAAAAATATTTATAAAAGGCTGCCTTGATAAACGTGATCTTTTTCAAGTTGCTCTTATTTAACAGTTTGCTTTCTTTTCATAGGCTTGATTCTTAATTCTCTGAAGAAACCATTTCAAACAATCTTTATGTCATTTCTAGCGTGATTTATGAACTAGCCATTGATGTACAAGATTAGTATATGCTAAAAGTTCCTAATACTTACACAATTGGAAATTATGAAAAATTCAGCGAAATGAGAATACTTGAGTCGATTGTTATCGGTAACAATCCTAAACGGCCTAGTGAATTAATTTCTGGTCTCAAGTCATAAGAGTGGATTAAAAAATACTTCAATTTCAGAGGGTGGCATGAATAGAAGCAATCTCTCATGACCATCATCGACATAATTCAAAGTAGCATGGCGCAATTACATCGCAAATTAACGAAAAAATGCTATTGAAACTGATTCTCCCTCCAAATATCATTTTAAATATTTGAGATATTTATTGCTAACTAAATTATTTATCCTATCATTCTATTTCTATTGCAGTGACCTTCGAAACGAGTCAAATGTTCTATAACTGAAAAAGACTGATGATTTCATTAAATTACTGGTAGTTATTTTTGTGGCTTTTTTTGCGGGTAGATCTAATTTATTGACAACATATATTTTATGGGTAAGAAGCTTTATTTTGTGGAGTTACTCAATAGTGATTCTAATACTTGTATTAGAGAGCAGTTGCCTTCTCCTGTCCTCAATTATCAATTCATAGTTGACCTCATTTAATCAGTTTGCCCTTAGATCGACCTTTAAACTCTCACAATTTACTACTTATTCAAATAAAAATGGTTGTTTCTGCTCGATGACGATAAATTTAATCTCGAAGAAAACAGTAACGATTTTCAAAAGTAGAACAGAGAGGAGTTAGTTTTTAATGTTCGATTTCATTGCTACCACTTTCTGGAAAAGGAACAGGAAAGTCATCTCGCTAAAGACATTGAAATTATGAGTTAAAAAGTGAAAACAGTGCAACATCTATATCGTGAACTTAAAGATAAATATAAACAGTAGCCGTTGGATATTAATGTGTTCTGGGGTAGTCCTCTCTTCGACAAGGGAGAAGGCTAAAGATCTTATCTACAAAAAGAAATGCTTAGTTTGGAAGGAAAAAAGCTTACCTTACTGAATCAACAGATCAAATATGCTCCTTTCATCAACGCTGTCACAACTGCCCTTGATGGCTGCAATAAAAATGTGCACCTCTTCCTCAAGCAACTTAATAGGAATAGTTTCAGTCAAAAGAACATTTTCACTGTCGTTTATCTTATTGCTCATCTTGAGACCGATGAGGAAAACGACAAAGAAAAGAAAATCTGTAGTTTAAGAGATATTGATGAGAAAAGATAGCGTAATTTTTTTAATTCAGAATAATTTGATGATTTTAGAAATGAAGAAGAAGAGAACAAAAAAACCAGTATGAAAAAGAATGCAAATAAAGATTTTCAACCTTCTATTCATGTTTGTCCACCAAAAATGAAAAAAGACGTTTCCGATAAAGAGGGATCTGAAATATAAATGGTGATAGAAGAGACAGATGAAATATTAGAGAATCTATCCAGGAAAGAAGATACATTCGGACAAAAATCATAAATATAGCTTGGTATTAAAATCACCTCCATGACTGCTATAGAAAGATATTATCGCTTAGAAACTACAGTCGAGAAGGAAGGGAAACATATGATTGATTTTGGTTTACGCAGTTCTTCCTCGTTCATTTAAACAAAGCATACAAGCAAGTAAAAATATGAAAGTAGAAGCAAATCTAAAGGGAAAAAGATATAAAATAATAACGAGGAAAATAAAAAATGGTATTTCTTAGGTTAGGAGCCAGATGGTTCAATGTGTAAATTGAGACCTTCATAACTTGGAAGTCTCTTATCAAAAAAAAGTCGGAATATAGAACTATTAATTTTGCATACAAGCTACCCTTATCATCATTTGTAAGAATTGCGTAAGCATGCCAACAACATAATACTAATAAATTCTAATCCCCTTTTTCCAGAGGCTTCAACTATCTTCTATCTTAAACAATTATTTGCCCATCTCCTTGAAGCTGGAAATATTGAATAAGCTTATAATCGAGCTCTTCAAGATCTTAATACTCTCAAATAGATGAATTTTTCATCAAATGAAAAATCTCTGGACAAAGAGTTTACTAAGAAAGATGTTCAGTTTATAAAATCTATTAACTAAAAGTATGTTCACGGTAGCCTAGATTGCTGTTGTTGCTATCATTAGCATCATTCAAAATGTCATAGTCTTTCTAATAATACGGCAAATAAATATGCAGAGTATCACAATCTCTATCATTCTTTGTAATGTGAATGCCCCATTGAGAGCCTCAATATTCACACCTGTGAACCGAAGCGTTAAATAATGACTCATGACTATAAAATATTAGCTCCTCAATATGAACTAAATGAATCCAAATTCTATTATTGCTGCTGCCAAGGTAAAGAATAAGGTTTTTATCATCGTAATTTCAATAACGTGCGATTAGAAAAATAGTTTAGTTTCGATTAAGAAAAGGACATTCATAGTCTCAAACATAAATATAATTACTAAAGGACTATGAATATTGTAGGATGCAATTAATTATAAATAAAATAAGGAAGATTATTAGGAGACTGTAACCCTGAGCTCTTGGAGGCTATTCATTACGTTGAAAATTATCCTCTTATAGGCAACCATAGACTAATAATTCGAATGTTATAAATTTTTACTAGAAATAGAAAGGCAAATGATGAATAGATGGTGATGTGTAATTTGTATGGAGAAAAGAGCACTGGATGTAAAACTATTGCTCATTATTTTGGAAATTTATTACTCATCAAAAAAATATATAAGAGACTTGTTTTTAAAATATTTCGATCCTCCGATTCTCTCAAGGACATTATTTAAAGCACTTACCAATAAGGTTCAGGTAATCCTCTCCTAATACTAATTCAACAAGATAAAAGCCATCCTACTCACAGATTCCCTCTTAAACTAAATGCTTCTCATTTTGTAAAGGGCACTGGCATAATTATTATTACAAAAGTTAAAATAGAAGATAACTTAGAACTAAAAATGAAATTTGTCGAGCCTTAACCATTTTAAAAAACTGATTGCATCAATTTTGTGAAAAAGTATCGACATCTGAATTCGATAGCCAAGAAGAAAGTTTAAAAATTATTTAAGCTTAACAAAATGGAAGTTAGCCTATACCCTTGTTTGATTAATTAATTTTAAATCCTGAGCATCTTAAAAAAAACAGTTTTTGATGAACATCCCTTACTTGGTGGCTATCGAACTTATGCCAATGCATTAGATAGAATGAACTCAGAAGTCTTACCAATTTATGTTTTTATGATGAGTTTAATAAAATTTACAAAATCTCCTTAATATTTAAAGGATTGTAGCATGCCAAAAATTAACTAAAAACTAACTGAAATAAAAAGAAACAAAAAATTATTTTATAAAGAATATAATACAAAGTTAGAGTAAAATTAATACAATCAGATGTAGAACAGAAATATATAAGAGCAAATGGGATTGTATTATCAAGATTTAATTGCTACTAATCGTATTAGAGACAATTATTACTTGATATATCTCTGTCTGGGGGATAAATTGGTGAGTCACATTGGTACTATTTTCAAAATGTTTATTAACTACACAACTATATTGCAACCACAGAGTCATCATGAGGAAAGCAAAATCAGAAAGAAAGTTGAATGCCTCAGGATGAAGAGGACTCCTCTTTGCCAACAGGTTTATGAGACTACCACTATCAACCCAGATTCTTACATTGTTCGTTATTTTTCTCGTTAGTTATCTTAGATTGAAAAAATATCAATTAATCACTAAAATTTATATGACCTTGAAGACTTTATCTACTCTCACGCTTCCATATTAGAGCAAAAACGAACTCCCACTCGAAAATTAACAAACGATTTCCATATCAACATTTAATCAAAAGATAGATACGACAAAAGAATATTATAACATTCATTGGACATAACTCGTGAGAGAGTTTATTCGGAAGACTATACTTAAAAGGAAGAAAAAATTGAAGATATCCCCCATATACACCATTTAGCATCAGTTATATAGGGGGGATTGCAGTGCTTAAGAAGTGTGCTCTGCACCCACTTCGTTTATAACCTTCTCAATGAAAGTTAAAGAATTGACCTATTAAAATATGGAATGCTTTTGATAAATAACTGTATCATTCTCATGAAAAATCAAAATTTTGCAAAAATTCAACAATAATAAGATTAATATGATATTGACTTCACAGATTAGGAGCTAAGAGATTCTCTTTTTACGCAAAACCTTTTTCATTCCACTCATAATTTAGAAGTTCCTAACTTAACCACAATGAAAAGTGCTTAAACTAGGCTACCACCTCAGGCAATTAATCGAGCAGCTAGTATGAATAGTCAAAACCTTTTTAATACTCATCGGATACTTCTAAAAGCTGAAAAAAGCTCAAGCAAACTGCCAGATGAATAAGAAGTTGAATTTCAAACCAATGAAGAGCTTTTATCTAAGTAGCTCTATCGACTCTCTACTTATAAAGGATTACTCTATCTTCTTGCTGAAATCGAGAGAAGAGCAGAGGAAATCGAAATAGAAGATGTCATCAGAATAAAAATTCAGATTCAGCTGATGGCCATACAAATAAAATTGGAGCAACTTCAACTTTTTCAAGAGGAAAAGCATATATCATAAACGAGCTAAGATCATCATTTGGCCAGATTATCCCAAATTTTTAATTAAAAAAATTATAATCTAAATGTTCTTTATAAGATTCTTAGGTAGTAAATTTTACTTGGTCGTCTTTCACAAGATATTTCATAGCTCTCTATGATAAAATCATACATAATTGTAGGTCTCTCATTGATGAGTTCACACTACGGGCGTTTTAAAATAGTAAAAGCAGCCTCTATGATTAACGAAATTGATATGTTTTTATTGGACTGGAATTATATCCCTCTCCACAAAAGGGAGTCTCAGCAAGAAGGGAACGAACAATGCAAATTAGAATTATCAAAAATGAAAAATTTGCCTTCTCAGTTTAAGCTTATGCGATTTATTTCAGAAAATGAATATGTTTATCTATATATTGTCTGCTAGTCATTTTCTTCAACAAAATTTTGGAGAAATTCTTTTAAAAAGATAGAAAATGTTGAGAAATAAATGCTTTTAACAAAACAAGATGAGCCTAGCAAAAATAGCAAATTATCTGCCTAATTATAAAATCCAGACTAAATAGAAGTATATCTTTAAATTTTATAGTTCCATCACATATTTATTCTGCCGAATACCAAAAATAAGTTTTCCTATTATAAAAAATTGGAGTATATCCAATAAAAATTAAGGAAACAAAAAGAGGGGAAATCTTTTCGAGCACTTTCAACTTATATCTTTAATTTTATTTAAAATTTATAAAATAAAATTGCTAAATAATTTAAAAATTTGAGGCAGTATTTAATTTTGTCTCTCAATGCATAAGATGGAAAGAATTATATTAAAATATCATTAAAAGACAAATTAAACGAACTTATACATAAAAACAACAATAAAAATGATTATTTTAATATCAAGAGAAGACTCAATTAAAATAATATTAGAAGTATCATCGCAAATGGTGGTTGCAAGTATCTATGCTTATTCACTGATGCCATTACTGAAAATATCATTATCGAATCAAATGATGGAAACCTTGAGTTATCTAATAAGAAAAAAATTGGAGAATTGATAGGAGCTATACCTACTGCTGTTATCTTTGTCTGCCTTCCTAAAAAGAAGAGTCTAGCTTAATAATTACTGAAATATTGTAATAATGCGAAAAGTATTGTCTTCTTTGATTTTCATGTGAACAATTTTTAAATGGGAAGATAAATAAAAAAAAAATATAGTCATTAATCTTTAACGAATGATATAATTACATTCTAAAAAATGATTATGATTGAATCAGTAAAACACATTATATCTGGAGTCATTGAAGAAGAAGGCAGAAATTTTAGGTAGATGCTCTACCAATCATTTGTCAAAGTCAAGAATAGTTTAATGTTCGTGCTGAAATACAACATGCAAACACCAATCATTAAATTAACAAATGAAATGTTCCGACAGTGTATTTTCTTATCAAATAATTTATAGCCATCAACATTTTAGCCCAATAATCTCAATCTGTGTGAAATAGAGTTCTTTGAAAATTAGCATGTCAACAAATACCAACTAATGGAATTATAAAACATTTGTCAGCTCTCCTTTAAAAAAATATTGAAAAAGATTGATAAGGAAACTAATCAATTGGGCGAAGAAGAGTTTAGAATTTAATCATTTTTAAATATTTATCATTTCATCGATATCTTTAGCTATTATTTAAGGGACAAGTATGGTTTTGATCAAATTTTTAATATCAATCTTCAACACGTGGATTATGATATAAAGAAATTGTTTTTATAAAAACTAGTGGGTCAAAACATACTTGATCTAATCTTTTCAGACAAAAAAGGGATAATTGCAATATATGTGGAAGTATAAAATTTCAATAAATATCATGAAATATTAATAGAATGCTAAATGGAACTCAGATCAATCTTATAAAACTGGAACGCCATCTCTGGCAAAAGAAATTTTACCAAATTAACTGGTGGCTAGTTTGTTGCCAATAAAAAGCTAAATAACGTTTATATCTATTTCTTTGAGCAAGAATGATTTTTTATGTGTTTAAATTCAATAATTTTATATTGACAAAAGATTTAATTAAACAGATAAGATTATGAGCAATCATTCTTCTTATTCTTATTTCAGTGAAGTATTTTTATGAAAACTTGATTTTACTTTATTAAATATTTTATTTTGCTTGTGAATGTTGGCAAAAAATTGTGCATATTTAAAAATGTAGCTTGATTTTTTTCTGTTGCTGTGGTTAATATTTGTCCGAAACCATTTTTAATGTTGCTCATCTGAATTTTGTAAAAAAGCGATGATGATATTTATCTTGCTCTCAATTTATCCGAGAGAAGGTTCTTAGTTGATTTATATTCTTGCTTCTGTTATGCCAGAGTTAAATTAAATCATTTTTTAGATAAGATTTGACAGCTTTTCAGCAACAAGCTGCTTTCTTCGATAATGATCATTATACAGATTTTCGTAGCAGTACATATTCTACAAATTTCTTCTATATTTCTGATTCATCATTTATACTTTATTTATTATAGCTTATTAAGAAATACTACAGTCTTATATAGGCTGAGGATAACTTCTCTCTTTAAAAATAAAAAAAATGTTTTACCTTTTTATATATTTGGAGCTTAATAAATAATATTTCTTTCTAAACAGCCATCTCTAATACAAGATAGCAAACATTTCTTAAAATAAACATTTCTTTTCAATTTTTAAGGCATTAAAAATCTCATATTATTTCATATTCATTTATTGCAAAGTATTTATGTATTTTTCAATCCATTAAGCTTATATAATTTACTATTCTCCTGCTATTTTCTTATTTTTATATTTTTTCATTTTGTCTTTATTATTATCTAGAAAAATGTATGCTGTTCTCAAAACCTCTTCATTTAATAGATAGAATTGATTAAATTTAAATTTTTCTTAGTAATTTTGTAGGAAAAGTTTGTCCTATCCAGTTAAATCTAAATTATGAGTACATGTTTTCTGCGGGTACAGTTCTCCATTAAATTTATAGTTACCCTTTCTAATTGGTTTTCTTAAAGAATGATCTTTAGATTATAAGGTTTTAAATGATGGAGTAATAATGTTATGAATCAGTTCAGAGTTTTAATTCACTGATAAATTTTCAGATGATTGATTAAATTTTATGAAATCGAATTATTACTTAGTCGATATGAGGTTGAAGGGTTCAGAGTGATTGAATATGGATTTAGATTCCATCTTGACAATTTGGCAATTATATCAAATATTAGAATATTAGATGAATTATAATATCCATTCAGCATTAGTAAATATATTTCAATTTGCTAATATTAGAACTCATAATTTTACTAAACAAAAAATTTAAAAATAATGACTCAGAGTAATTTATTATCAATTTGAAATAACTAAATAATCTAGATTAAGAGAATATTGTTTTTATTTAATTAATATTTCTAAACTATAATTCGTTTATCTCATTAAAAAAAAATATGCTGGATATTATTTTATCATTATTAATTGTTTCAGCTTAGTATAACATTAATTGAGCTTCAAACTTTATTAATTAAATAATAATTGTTATGGTCAAATCAACACCTCTCTTACGCAAAAGAATTGTCAAGAAGAGAACTCTTAAATTCACTCGCTTCCAATCTGATCTTTACGGAGGAAGACTTGCTGAGAGCTGGAGAAGACCCAGAGGTAAGAACCGTCTTATTGCTAGGTATTGATAACAGAATGCGCCGTCGCTTTAGAGGCAACAAGAAAATGCCTAAAATCGGTTATGGATCTGACAATGCCACGAAATTTTTCCTCCCCAACGGACTTAAGAAATTTGTGGTTCACAACTCAAAAGACCTTGATGTTCTTTTGATGAACAACAGAACCTTCTGTGCTGAAATAGCTCATAATGTTAGTTCCAGAGTAAATTTAAAATTATCTCAGAAAAGAACCGAAATTGTCAAGCGCGCCCAACAGATTCGTGTTAAGTTGACAAACTCCAGAGGAAAAGTCAGAACCGAGGAGAAAAAGCAAGAGGCTTGATGTTTGTTTACATTTGATTTCAGAATTTTCTGATAAATAAAATTTGCCTTCGTAGAGTATTTACGGATAAATATTTAATTATCTCAAGATTTTTCGTTAATTAGAAAAAAATTCATTGATAATTTCATAAACAATCAAAGATGCCTTATTACTTCTTTTGTGAATTCAGATGTTGAACTAAATCCGCCGATATCGCGTGTACGAACTTTCTTTTCCTCCAAGACCTCGCTTATGGAAGAAGAAATTTGATCAGCAAAACGAGGTAATCCCAAATATCTTAACATCATAACTGAACTGATTAAGATTGAGGTGGGATTTGCAATGTTTTTGCCAGCAATGTTCATTCCTGTATGGGGCATACCTTGTGAAAAAAGAGCATAGTCATTACCGATGCAGGAGCCTGGAGTCATTCCAACTCCCCCAGTAATACCTGCAGCGATATGAGAAATGATTGTGCCATAGAGGTTGGGAGCTACCATTACATCAAATTGGGATGGATTTTTAACCATCTGCATGGCACAATTATCAACAATCATTTCCTAATATTTGATAAAGGGAAATCTTTTTGAAGCTTACCGAGCACATTGTAAAAATAGACCATCCACCAATTTCATGATATTTGCCTTGTGAACCACTGTAATCTTCTTGCGGCCACTGAGATGGGTGAATTCAAATGCGTATTTTAGAAGACGCTCGGAGTTTGTGCGAGTAGTCACTTTCAATGACTCCATAACTCCTGGATAAACCTCATGCTCGATCCCAGTAAACTCTCCTTCTGTATTTTCTCTTATGACTGCAATATCCACATTATTGTGCCGATTATAGATGGAAGGGAATGAGTAGCAGAGATTAACGTTGGCAAAGAGATCAAGATGTTTGTAAAACTTATGATTATCATTGTATTTAGGGAGGATTCCCTTCTCAGGGACCATGACTCCCAATAAAATGCACTTATTCTTTTTCAACAAATCACGTTTGCTGATATCTTCGAAAGTAAAGTCTTTGATTACGTCGAATCTGACAGGTACGTTCGCTGCTTCGAACACGTCTAACACACTTTCTAAGTAAAAATATTGATACTTGTAATTTATTGACCGATTCCGATACCAGGTATCAAGGTCACGTTTTGAACTTACCCAAAGCTAGGTTTATGTAGTTAAGCATTGTACCAGGTAGATTTAGTTCCGAGTCTAAAATGATATTGACGAGTCAGAAGCCTCATTTTTTAATTGTTTTTGAAGGGTGAAATTTAAATATTACATCATATAAAGAGTATTTCATGAAATTATTATTCTGGAGATATTCGACCCGAAAAAATTAAATTTAATGAAAAATTATAAATTAAACTTTATTTTTTTCAAAAATGCCTATTCGATTGTTAACTGAAGTTATAAATACTTTGTTTTTTAAAATTTATTATTTAATAAATACTGATTAGATAATTATGCTTTGCATATTTGCATATCATGTAAAATAAAATTATTAAATAAAAAGAGCAAACTCATTTAATTTTTCTATTTTGTCCGTTTTATAAAATAAAAATACTGCTCAATGTCATATAAGTAAAATATTTTTATTCTTAACGTGGTTTAATTAGAGGAATTCTTTAATACAAAAATTATGAAACAAATTATTGAATTCAACTCTTAAAGTCTCTGTAAATAATTTATTGTCAAGATATTTTGGCAGACAATTTCTCCTATCATTGTTTAATAATAAAAAATTATCACATAATTTAATGAACTTTCAATTTTAACGTCTATTCATGAAAAAACAGAATGAAAGCTATCTGCTTTTATATTTTTACATTTTATACAATATAGTAATTATTAAGAGATATAAAAATTAAATGCCATATTATTTTCATTTAATAATTAATTAATTTATTTATTCGCTTTTTGTATCTCAACATCTCCTAAAATAATACGGCAAAGACATCCAAATAGAATTAAAAATTAAGTAAACTTAGTTAGTATTCAATCTACAATCACTTGGTTTTATCAATTGCTATTACAAATGAAGTAAATAAACCAAGGAGTTTTTATTGGAGTATAATTTGGACATTGAGCTTTATCCAGACATTAATTTATAAAAAAATCAATCATCAAAAGTAATATAACTTCATCTATTATAAAATATTCAAAATATCGAATTCAAAATCATGATTATGCCGTAAAGAACATACTTATGGCAGAGTTGGAACAGTATGGCAAATAATAGTCATTCATAGGTAGGAAACAGTAAAAAAGAGTTTAAATAAATAGTTTATTTTGTATTTGGCTTTCCGGATTTTAGAATTTTATCTCTGCATTGCTTGCAATATTGAAATTTGATGATTTTTAAATTTTTAGTTGAGCTTTGTGTTGTCTTATAATAACCTTTGCCGTTGAATTCTTAATTCCTGTTTTTAAAGCAGCCTTTGCTATGCTTAATTTATTTTAAAGAACTTCTTTAATGAGGTTCTCTTTTTCCTATATTAACAAGAGCAATACTTGCTGAGAAAGACGATGATATGGTCTCTTATGAGTATTATTGGATTTGTCTTACAAAAAAAAGGCACTGTCTTCCATGTGAAATCGAAAATATGTTTATTATATGAAATATATATTTCGATTTAATATAAGTTCTAATATAATGAAAATCAATTTATAAAA
>Ga0302186_10001421_pt1 | contig 19901 bp, 14 predicted proteins | sample II_Bog_E1_2_FD_198782 | JGI IMG/M metagenome (GOLD analysis project Ga0302186, IMG submission 198782) | Peat permafrost microbial communities from Stordalen Mire near Abisko, Sweden - II_Bog_E1_1 | ecosystem: Environmental > Terrestrial > Soil > Wetlands > Peat | place: Sweden: Abisko...
ATAATATCTCTATTAATTTATTATTTTTTTGTTTAATTTTTTTCCATTTTAAATTTTCATTTAAAATTTTTAAATTAATTAATTCATTGCCTTTAATAATTTGATTCGAATTATTAAATTTTAAATTTGTTAAAAAATATTTAATTTTAAATAATTTATTGTTATAATAAAAAAAATTATTATTTGGTAATGATTCTTTTATCAAAATGCAATTATTTAAATTTTTTTTTGGATTATTAATGATTTTATAATTTTTATTATAAGAATAATTAATATTATTCTTAATGATTTTTTTAAAAATAAAAAAATTATTTTTAAATGAATTAATTTGTAAAATAGTACTTGAGAATTTAAAAATTATTGCAGGATTTTTTACATTTCTAGCTTCAATTAATTCTTCAATTTTTGGTAATCCTTGAATAATATCATTATTATGTTGAGAATAAATTGTAGAAAATCCTAATAAATCATTTTTAAATACATAAAAATTTTTTTTATTTATACTAATTGCAGAATTAATTCCTAAATGTATACCTTCTATATAATTAAATATTTGATTACATTTATTTTGTTTTATACATAATCCTAAATTATTAAATTTTATTTTTAAATTATTTTGATTAACAATAGATATTTCTTTTGATTTATTTTTTTTATTAACTTCTGAAAATCCATAAGATTTAAAATGATAATTATCAGTTGAGATAAAGACTAAATCTTTAAATTGATCTTTTAATTTATTTAGTGAAAAAAGTTTTTCTTTTTTTTCTATTTTTATAAAAAAATAAATAAAACCAATAACGCTAAAATTATCAATATATTGATAATTTTTAAATGTTGGAATCAATTTAATTAAAAAATTTTTATTTTTCAAATCAAATACTAATTTAATTAATTCATTTATATCGATATAATAATTTTTATTATTTTTTTGAAGTATAAAAAAATTATCTTTTATGTTAATTATTCCATTAATTGGAGATATAATTTTTATTACAGAAATTGTTTTATTATTATCTATAATATTTGAATATATTAATTTATTTTCTATTGGTATTAAACCTAAATAACCTGGTATAACAGATAATTTGTATGGATTTAGTAAAAATTCTTTATTTTTTTTAAAAATATTTGATATTATTTTTCCAGAAGTTTTAATATAAAATGGATCAATTTTTCTTTGTTTTATAATTAATGTAGCTTCTAAAATTTCACCAATTCTTTGATTTTTATAAATAAATCCTGTTTTAAATAAATTTAAAAGAACATTTGATTTTATTTGAATATTAATTTTATTTCCTTTCCAATTTGTTAAAGTTATAAAAATATTTTGATTAAGTTTTAAAGATTTGTCACCATATTTTGTTCGAATAAATTTAGTTCCTGAAAATGTTAATAATTGCATAATTCCAGAAGCCGGCATATCTAAAAAACTAAAACTTGTACTTTTAAATGTACCTCCTGTATGAAAAGTACGCATTGTTAATTGAGTACCAGGTTCACCAATCGATTGTGCAGCTATAATACCTACAGTTGAACCTAACTCTATTTGTTTTTGTTTAGATAAATTTAATCCATAACAATTTTGACATAATGATCCATTAGAAATACAAGTAATAATTGAACGTATAGTTACAAATAAAGGAGATTCATTTTTAAACATTTCTAAATTATTACTATTTAATTCTAAATTTTTAAATGATTTTTTAGAAAATGGATAATTATAATTTTGAATATTTAAAATTTTTTGACCAATTAAATGTTTAAATGAATCTTCTTTTGTTATTAAAAGAATAATTCCTTTTTTACTTCCACAATCTAATTCACGAATAATTAAATCTTGTGCTAAATAAACTAATCTACGAGTCAAATATCCAGAATCCGCCGTTTTTAATGCGGTATCCACTATTCCTTTTCTTGCACCATACGCGGATACAATATAATCAACTAAATTTAAACCTTCACGAAAATTGGATTGTATAGGTAAATCTATAACATTTCCGAACTGATCTGACATTAATCCTCGCATTCCAACTAATTGATGCATTTGTGATATATTTCCTCTAGCACCTGAAAACGCCATAATAAAGAGATTATTCACAGGATCAAAAGTTTTATAATAATTTACAATTTTTTCTTTTAATGTTTCACTTGTAATAGTCCAACGATCAATAATACTATAAAAGCGTTCATTATATGAAATATTTCCTTCAAACCAATTATGACTAATAAATTTTATATCATTATTAATTTCTTTAATATAAAAATCTTTTAATTCTGGTGTTCTTAAATCTTCAATATTAATAGAAATACCTGAATTTGTTGCATAATGAAAACCAAATAATTTTAATGAATCTAATAAATTAGAAGATATAATTAATCCAAAATTAGAAAATGTTTTACTAATAATATCTTCTAATATTTTTTTATTTATTGTTTTATTTAAATTCATAAAATTTATTATTTCTTTTTAATTAAAATTTTTTAAAAATGAATACTATTTTTATAATTTAATGCAAATAATAATCTTCCAGGAGTTGTTTCTAAAAATAAATCTGTTAATTGATATGTAGGATTTATTAGATCATTAGAATACCCAATAAATATTCCAATTGTACTAATAATATAAATTTTTCTATTAATATTTTGAGAATAATAAATATTTATAATAGAAATATTTTTCTCATTAAATAATATATTTTTAAATTTATCTAAAAAAATAATTTTTTTATTTTGAATTAAAAATGATGATTTTAATAATTTATAATTAATTAAAATAGGTGTATGAATATTTAAATTCTTTTTATAAAAGCAGATTAAAGCTTCATATTCATTTTTAAAATACTTTTTAAGTAATTGTTTATTATTTTTTATCATTAATGTTAAATAATAACATCCAATAACCATATCTTGAGTTGGTCTCAAAATAACTTCTCCATTAGAAATAGATAATATATTTCTTGACGCTTGCATTATAACTTTATTTTCTAACCTACTAATATTATATAAAGGTAAATGAATTGCCATTTGATCTCCATCAAAATCTGCATTAAAACCAGCACAAACTAATGGATGAAGATTTAATGCTCGTTCAAAAATTAAAATAGGATCAAATCCTTGAATCCCTAATCTATGTAAAGTTGGAGCTCTATTTAAAAAAACAGAATGGTATTTTAACATTTTTTTTATAAGAGCCCAAATAAAAGGTTTATTTATTTCTAATATTTCTTCACAGAATTCAAAATCAAAATATGGTATTTGTAATTTTAATTTAGATAATTCATGTAAAAGAAAAGGTTTAAATAATTCAATAATTATTTTATAGGGTAATCCACATTGATTTAATTTAAGATATGGATTAACTATTATAACAGTACGAGCTGAATAATCTACTCTTTTTCCTATTAAATTTTGTCGAAATTTACCATATTTTCCATCAAGATTTTCACTTAATCCTTGTAATATTTTATCATTTACAACAGTTTTTTTTTTATTTTTTTGACGTGAATTATCAATTAAATTATCTATTGCTTCTTGAAGAGATCTTCTAGTTTGAAATAATATTGCTTTTGGAATACTAAAATCATAAAAATCTAATACACGATTATTACGATTAATAATAGTACGATATAATTCATTAATATCTGATGTTATTATTTTATTTTTACTTAATTCTAATAAAGGTCTTAGACTTGGTGGTAAAATAGGTAAAGTAGTAATTATCATCCATGATAAATTTATCTTATTATTTAAAAAACTTTCTAAAATTCTCAGCTTTTTAATTAGATCTAATTTAATTTGAGATTTAAAATCATTTTTAAATAAAAATGATCGTATTTTAAGAATTTCATTTTTTAAATTAATATTTTCTAATATATTTTTTATTAATTCAGATCCAAGAAAATTTTTTTTTTTAATTAAATTTAAAAGATTGTTAAAAATTTTTTTATCTTTATTAATTAAATTATTAAGAAAATAATTTTCATTATTTGTTTGTTCAAAATATATAATATTTTCTAATTGTGAAATAGTTAATTTTGGTTCAATTAATCTTAAAATTATTAATAAATAACAAGGAGAGCTTTTAAAATACCATATATGTGATATTGGTAAAACTAAATCAATATAACCCATACGGTATCGACGTACTCTTGACTCTGTTAATTCAATATTACATTCTTCACAAATAGTGTTTAACAAAAAACCTTCATATTTACCACAACTACATTTCCAATTTATCAAAGGACCAAATATTTGTTCACAAAATAAACCTTTAGTTTCTGGTTGTTGATTTCTAAAATTAAATGTTTCACTAGTTAATACTTTTCCAATTTTTTCTCCTGATGGTAAAATTTTTTCAGCCCAATTTTTTATTTTTATTGGTGATGCTATTGATAATTGAACCGATTCAAATAAATATTTTAATTTTTCTAATTTTTTAGAAATTTCTTGAATTTCAATTTCAAATATTTCATTATTTTTTTTCATAAAAATATTCAAAATTTATTTAATTATATTAATATTAGATAGATAATTATAAATATATATATGTCTATTTATATAATTAAAATTTTATACTTTTATTATAAATAGATAAAAAAGTACGTAATTGTAAACGAATTTCTAAATCTTTAAAAATATCATTATTTAATTTTTTAATCTCTTTTGTTGTTTCAAAAGGAATATCTATTTGATTAATTTCAAGATTAAGTCCTAAAGCATTTAATTCTCTAATTAAAGTAAGAAATCCTTCTGAAATATTAGATTGAGGTTTATTAATTAATTTAGTAGAAAGAGCTACATACATATCTTGTCGTCCTTCAATATCATCTGATTTTATATTTAATAATTCCTGTAAAATTTTACTACATCCAAAAGCTTCTAATGCCCATACTTCCATTTCACCAAATCTTTGACCACCATTATTCGCTCGTCCTGCTACGGGTTGTTCTGTTATAGCAGAATATGGTCCTACAGATCGTGCATGTATCTTATCTTGTACTAAATGAATTAGTTTTATAATATAACTTTTTCCAACCGTAATTAAATTATCAAAGTACTCTCCAGTACGTCCATCTTTTAATAAAATTTTACCAGGAGTTGTAGAATTATAATAATAATTTAATTTAGTTTTTAAAGAAATTTCTTTTAATTTTTGATTTATTAAAAATCTAGAGGATTCTTTTCCATAGTTTTCATCAAAAGATGAAATAAAAAAGCGACTTCCTAATTCAAATCCAGCGAATCCTAATAAAGATTCAAAAATTTGTCCCACATTCATTCTTGAAGGAACTCCTAATGGATTTAATAAAATATCAATACTTCTTCCATCAGGTAAGTATGGCATATCTGAATTAGCTAAAACTCTTGATATAATTCCTTTATTACCATGACGTCCAGATAATTTATCACCAATTTCTATTTTTCTAATTTGTGCCACATAAATTTTAAGAATTTCAGAAGAATTCTTAAAATTTACTTGACTATTTGAATTTAAAATTGTTCTTGATAGTCTACGAATATCAATAATATATCCAGTACAACCATAAGTTGCTAATAAAGATGTATTTTTATATATTGGCATATCAAATGAATTTGATATAATTTGTAAAAATTTTGTTTCAAATGAGATTTCTTCTTTAATATAAGAATTTTTATTTATTAAAATATCATTTTCTTTAATATATGTTCCAATTTTAATTATTCCATTTTTATCTAAATTAGAAAATTTTATTTCATCATTGTTTAAATGTTCATAACCATTTAAACAATCAAATAAATCTATTTGATATTCTTGAATATGAATAGATGTTAAAATATCATTCAAAATTAAATTTTCATTAATTATAATAGCATCTTCATAATTATAGCCTTCCCATGACATATATGCTACAAGTAAGTTTGTTCCTAAAGCAAGCTCACCATCAATTGAACTAGGACCATCAGCAATAATTTGTCCAGAAAAAACAAATTCTTTATTCCAAACAATTGGATTTTGATTTATACAAGTTTTTTGATTTGAACGTAAATATTTTTTTAAAAAATATGTAATTATTTGACCAGAAAAATCTTTAACTTTTATTTGTTTTGAAGAAGCTTGAATAACAATTCCTTCTGAATAATTTTTTATTATTAATCCTGAATCCGTTAAACAATTAATTTCTAAACCAGTTCCAACAATTACTTTTTGTGGATACATTAAAGGTACTGCTTGACGTTGCATATTTGAACCCATTAAAACTCTATTCGCATCATCATGCTCTAGAAATGGAACTAATCCTATTCCTAATGAAAAAATTTGCGACGGAGATATTGTTACAAAAGAAGTTTTAGATAATTTTTCATTACCAAAAAAAGAATTTTCTTTTACTGAAATATAATTTTTATTAATATTTATTAAATGACTATTTGAAAAACCAATTTTAAAACAAATTTCTTGTGATGGTGTTAAAAAATAAGGATTTTTTTTTATTAAAATTTCTTTTTTTTTAATAAAAAAGTATGGGGTTTCAATTGTACCAAAAGTATTGGTTCTACTATAAAGACTTAAAGTACTTATTAGTCCTGCATTTTGACCTTCAGCCGTTTCAATAGGGCATAATCTACCGTATTGACTTGATTGAATATCTCTTAAATTCATACTAATATTTCCTTTTTTTAATCCATTAGGTCCTAATACTGTCACTTTTCTTTTATGAAGAACTTCAGCTAACGGATTTACCTGATCCATATATTGTGATAAATGACTTTTTGTAAAAAAGCTTTTTAATAAACGTGTTATAAATTTTATAGGTATAAAATTTATTTGTTTTTTAGATTTTTTAAAAATTATTTTAATTTTGTCTTCACTATTAATAAATGGAGTTAAAGATCTTTCTGTTATTTCATTACTAAATTCTTTTTTATTATTTAATAATAAAATAAATTCACTTTGTTGCAAAATAACAAGTTTATTTAAATCTTTTTTTAATTTATATAATCCAATTCTTAATTCTTGTTGTAATAAATCACCAATTGATCTTATTCTTTTATTAGCAAGATTATCAATATTATCATTAAAACGTTGATAATATTTTAATTCAATTAATTCATTAATTATACCAAAATAATCATATAAAGTTAAACATTCAACATTTTTTGGTAAAGATAAATTTAATTGTTTATTAATTTGTAAACGTCCTATTGTTCCAATATAAAATCCATTAGATTTGTTTTTATTGAAAAAAGATTCTTTAATAATTGCGATTGTTTTTTTATCAATTATATTTAATGTTTTAATTTGATAATTTTTAAAATATTTTATATATTTTATATTATCTTTAATTTCAAAATTATTAATTCCAATACATTTTAAGAAATCAAAAATAAATATTTTATCTTTAGATTTTTTATAATCTTCTAAAATAATTTCTTCATTATTAAAATTATTTAATTTTAAATAAATACGATTTGTTAAAGAATATTTTTTTTTTTTTATTGCTTTTAATGTTTTAAATGAAATAATAGTATCTAAGATAAATTTTGTCCAAGATCCATTATTTGATATAATTGTTGCTGTACAATTAATAATTTTTTTAGAAGAAGCAGAAAATTCTCTTTGAAAATAAATACCAGGATTTCTAATAATTTGATTAATTACAATCCTTTCACAACCATGTAATATAAAAGTTCCTTCATCAGTTATTAAAGGAACTTCGGCAATAAATAAATTTTGTTTAAAAATTAATTTAGATTTATTTTTAGACAAAGTTTTAATAATAGAGTTATTCAAAAAATATGAATACTGAATTTCTACAAATATTTGTAGGGTATAACTTAAAGAATATTTTATACATTCTTCCAAATTTATTTTAGGTCCTTTTAATTTTATTTTATTTGGGTATAAATAAATAAAACATGGAATTTTATTTTTTGAAAAATTATTAATATTAATAAAAAATGGATTTGGAAAATCTTGAAATTCATAACTAATTCCATTTTTTATAAAATTATAATAATTTGAATGTTGATTATCTGATAAGTTCCCAATATTATTTACAAATATATCATTCATATTTTTTTATAATTTTAAATTATATTTAATTTCATAAGTTTTGATTTCTTTCTATTTGCAAAATTTTTATGAATTATATTTTTTTTAACTGCTTTATCAAATATGCTATAAATTTGTGCGATTAAATTATTTAAAATTTGTATTTTATTTATTTTTTCAATTTTAGTATCTATATATAGATTTTTTAAATTTTTTAAAAAATGTTTAATAAGATTTTTGATAATTGATTTATATCTTTTATTAATCATTTTATTACGAGTATTTTGTAATATTTTTTTTGCTTTTAGTTGATTTTTATTCATAATTTTTTAAAAAATTTTAATAAATTATTATTTTTTTTACTTATCTCTTTACTATTAAATAGAAATTTGTTATAATAATTTTTAGTATTATATTTTTAATTTATATTTTAAAATTTATATGTCAAAAAATAAAGGACCACGTGTTTTAATAACATTAGAATGTATAAAATGTTTAACAAATAATACAAAAAGAAGTTTAGGAATTTCACGATATACTACAATTAAAAATAGGAAAAATACACCTAATAAATTAGAATTATTTAAATATTGTAAACATTGTAATATACATTCTATTCATAAAGAAATAAAATAATTTTAAAATTATGAATTATCTATCAAGCTCATTAAATGATAAAAAAAATATATTTTTAAAAAAAAAAATAAATTTTAATCAAAATTTAAAAACAATTAATATAAATTTTGTTAATTTAATAAAAAAAAATAATGATCTTTTAAAACTTAAAAAAAAATTTGAATACTTATTTAATTTAAAAAATTTAAAAACAAAAATTAATTCTAATAAAATAGATTTTTTAAAATTGTTTTTAACAAAACAAGGAAAAATAGTATCAAATACAGAAAGTTTAATACCAATTAAACTTCATCGTTTAGTTTCTAAATTTATTCGCAGAGCTAGAATTGATAAATTAATACCATTTCAAATAATAAATGAAATTTAAAATTATATTTAAATATAAATAAAAATTATAATTAGCACATATGGCCAAGTGGTTGAAGGCACCGAACTCATAATTCGGCAATAATAAACATCGCTGGTTCAAATCCAGCTATGTGCATTAATTTTTTTTTTCCTTAAATTTTATTTTTTGTGTTTTTAATGTCTTTAAAAAATATAATTTTGCTTTTCTAATTTTTAATTGTTTTTTTACTATAACTGAAATAATATTAGGTGAATATAGAAAAAAAATTTGTTCAATTTTAATACCATTAGAATTTCTAAAAAGAGTAAATGTTTGATTTAAATTTTTATTTTTTTTTGATATTATAATTCCTTCGTAATATTGAATTTTTTCTTTATTTTCATCTGAAATATTATAACCAATAGAAATAATATTACCAATCTTTAAATTTTTTAAAATTGTTATATTTTTTGTTTTTAAAAACTCTTTTTCAATTAAAGTTATATAATTCATAGTTATTTATCTTTACTTTTTTATTTAATACGTTTTTTATATAATTAATTATAATTACTTTTTATAAGTTATATACGTATATATAATATATATTATATATATAATACTAAATATTTTAAATTAAATAAATATAATAAATGTAATTTATAAATTAACATAATGATAAATAAATTATTAATATCGAATTATAATGTACCAATTAATTCATTAACATTTCCTTTTAAAAGTCAAAAAAAAATTTTAAATGATAAAAAAGAAATAAGTTTTTATAATTCTTATATATTTTCAAAAGAAAAATTTTTGAAAATTTCTGAAATTGAAAAAGAAAAACGTAAACGTTTTTCAATGTATAAGTTTTTAAATTATTATTTATGTAATATTACATATTTTGATTTTTTTTCTCCAAATTGTTTTAAACATATAACTAATATAAAATTTTTGATAAATTTAAATAATAACAAAAATGAATTCGAAAATCTATTTTTGTTATTATTTTTCTTAATTTATTCTGAATCATTAAAATTAAATGATTTAAAATTAGAAAAAAAATCTATTAATATTAAAATTAATAAACAACCATTATTATTTGATAATAATATAATGAAGTTGTTTAATATACATAAATCTTTTTTATTATGTATTTATAATAATGTTAATAAGTTTAAAAATCCTGTTATTAATTCAAAATTATTTTTAATTAATTTAATTGAAAATAATTCTAACTTAATTAAAATATTATTTAAAAGTAAATTAAAATCTAAATTAAATATAATTAAATATTATTTATTAGAACAATTATATAATGAAGAAATTCTAATTAAAAAACAAATTGAACAAAAAAATAATTATTTTTTTGTTTATTTATTTAGAATCTTTTTTTCTGAAGAAATAATTACTAAATTAATAAAATTTAATATTCTAAATAAAATTATAAAATTATTTAGAAATCGATTAATTAAATATATATTAAATAATAATATATTTAGTTCCTTTGAATCAGAAACATATTTTATTATTTTTTATTTTTCAAGACGTTATTATTTTTATTAATAAATAAATATTTTTACATTTGGCGGATGTAGCCAAATGGTTAAGGCACTGGTTTGTGATACCATTATTTGCGAGTTCAATTCTCGTCATTCGCCTTTAATTCAATTTTAAATAAGTATTTTATAAATTTAAAAAATATTAAAAAGATAATGGTTAAATATTTAGAATCAAAAGTTAAAATAATTAGAAGACTAGGAATATTACCTGGTTTAACAAATAAAACACCTATAAAAAGAAAAAAAACACCTGGTCAACATGGAAAAATTATTCTTTTAAAACAAAATCGATTTTCATTAACAGATGATTATAAACTATGTTTATTAGAAAAACAGAAATTAAAATTTAATTATGGAATAACCGAAAAACAATTATTTAATTATTATAAAAAAGCAAAAAATCTTAAAGGTTCAACAGGAAATATTTTATTACAATTATTAGAATCACGTTTAGATGCAATTATTTATCGCTTAGGTTTTTCTTCAACAATTTGTGAAGCTCGTCAAATTATTAATCATAAGCATATATTAATTAATAATAATATTGTAAATATTCCAAGTTATTTATGTACGATTAATGATATTATTACTATAAAAGAAAAAATAATATCGCAAAATTTAATAAAAAAAAATTTAGAATTAGAATTAAAAAAACGAGAATTATTAAATCAAAGTAATAAAAATATTAAATTATTAGAATCTAATTTTTTAAATTTTTTACCAAATTATTTAGAATTAAATTTTGAAACTATTACAGGAAAAATAGTTTCAAAAATTAAGAGACAAGATATTTTATTGAAAATAAATGAATTAAAAGTAATTGAATATTATTCTCGTTAATTATTAAAATTTAATATAAGGATAGAGGGAGTTGAACCCTCATAATTATTAAAATTGACAGATTTTAAGTCTGTTGTGTCTACCATTCCACCATATCCTTTATAAAGAGACAGTACTCAGAATTGAACTGAGATATTAAAGATTTGCAATCTAATGCCTTACCACTTGGCTATACTGTCATTAAATATTTAATTCTAAATAAAAAAAAAATGAAATTAAAAACAAGAAAATCAGCATTAAAAAGAATAAAAGTAAAAAAAAAAACTTTTTTTCATAAAAAAGCAAATAAAAGTCATTTATTAAGAAAAAAAACATCAAAGAATTTAAGAAATTTGTCAAAATTAAAAAAAATTAATTTATCTGATTTTAATTCTTTTTTAAAAATGATACCTTATAGTATTAAATAAAATAATAAATTATATAATTTAATAAAATTACATTAAAATGGTTAGAGTTAAACGTGGAAATATTGCAGCAAAAAGAAGAAAAAAATATTTAAAATTAGCTAAAGGATACGTAGGGTCAAATTCACGTCTTTCAATAATGGCAGAAGAACAAGTTACACAAAGTTTAAATTTTGCATATATAAGTAGACGTTTAAAAAAACGTCAATTTCGTCGTTTATGGATTTATAGAATAAATATTGCTACTCGTATTAAGAATAATAATTATTCAAAATTTATTGGAAATCTTAGAAATTTTAAAATTTTATTAAATAGAAAAATTTTAGCTCATTTAGCATTTGTTGATTTATCAATATTTAATCTTTTACAAAGAAGAATTAAATAAATTATATATTTGCTTATGTGGCTCAATTGGTAGAGTATCTGATTTGTAATCAGAGGGTTAAGAGTTCAACTCTCTTCATAAGCATAAGTATTTTATAAATTTACCAACTTGCTTTTATAACTCCTGGTAACAAACAATTAAGAGCAAATTCTCTTAATATGTTTCTGCATAATCCAAAAAATTTAAAATATCCTCTTGGTTTTCCAGTTTTCCAACATCTATTTCTAATTCTAGTTTTTGAACTATTTCTTGGTAATTTTTGAAGTTTTTCGTTAATTATTAAAATATCATTTAATGAATTTTTATTCTTTCTTTCTTTAATTAATATATCTCTTTTTTTAAAAAAATGTAGTAATAATTTATTTTTTTTTTTTTCTTTTTCAATAATGCTCTTTCTAGTCATAAATATTTTAAAAAATATAAATTTTATTTTTACTCTTGTATAAAAATTTTATATATGTTATAATATAATTAACCTAATTAATAATTACAGTTAATTTTTTTACTTGGGTGGATATCCTAGTGGTCAAGGAAGTGGATTGTAAATCCATTGAATAATTTTCAATGTAGGTTCGATTCCTACTCTACTCATAGTATGATATAAAAATATCATACTATAATTTATTACATAAGCATCAGTCCCCCCAAATTTGAGTAACTAGTTGGATAGGATTTGGGGAACTGTTGCCTGTTGTTTTTGATATCATTTCCAAAAGTTTTAAATACTTTTTATTAATAAAAAGTATTTAAAAGCATGTTACGTGTGAGAAGTAAAAACAACATTTATTACGTATCTATTTTAATAGATATTAAGTAATATAAATTTGAATCGTGGATTACTGCTTACTTACAAGAATGATTGATTAAACTTATGAATTATATGAAATACATACAAGCATTATTATTAGCAACTTTCTTTTCAATGTTATTCCCACTTCTTGATTATTTTTTTAGATTACAAATAGGACTGCCACCAAAAGCAGCGCCATATTCAACAAGGTATCGTACATATCCAGGATTTAAAGTATATCCAGAGATTTTAGATTTACCGGATTAATCTAATAAGTAATCAAAATTTAAGAAGAACTAAAAAAAGAATATCTAATAAATAAAAAGAATAAATAAAAGGGAGAAAAATTAGACAAAAATTTAGAAAGTTAATAAAAAAATTTTTTTATTAACTTTTTAATTATGTTCTTATGACAAAATGGCGAAAAATGGATTTGAACCATTGACTTTCGGATTATGAGCCCGATGAGCTACCAAGCTGCTCTATTTCACCGTGAATGTCAAATTTAATACTTATGGAGAGATGGCAGAGTGGTCAATTGCGTTTGATTTGAAATCAAATGAACATAATATGTTCCGTGAGTTCGAATCTCACTTTCTCCTTTTTTAAAATACATTTTCTTTTTGGTTCTGAAGAAACCAGCATTTTGCTATTTTTCCGAAGGATAACTCCTTAAGTATTTTTGCCGTAATAATGTTTCACAACCATATTCGGAATGGAATGGTGTGGTTCCAATATGCTCTAAACACTGAATTTGAACTTATCATATTTAAATATGATAAAAAATATTATCTTAAAAATACGGTAAATTAGTACATCTTGGCTAAACATATTACTATGTGTACACCTAATGCCTATTAAGCGGATCATCTATCCGCTACCTAAGAGTACTCATCTTGAGGTCAGCTTCCCACTTAGATGCTTTCAGCGGTTATCTTACTATACATAGCTACCCAGCATTTACCGATGGTACGATAACTGGTACACCAGCGGTATATTTTTCTCGGTCCTCTCGTACTAGAGAAAAGTCACTCTCAATACTCCAACGCCCATGCCGGGTATGGACCGAACTGTCTCGCGACGTTCTGAACCCAGCTCACGTACCGCTTTAATTGGCGAACAGCCAAACCCTTGGGACGTACTACCGCCCCAGGATGCGATGAGCCGACATCGAGGTGCCAAACCTTCTCGTCGATAGGAACTCTCGGAGAAGATTAGCCTGTTAGCCCTAGAGTAACTTTTATCCGTTGAGTGACGTCCTTTCCACACAGTAACGTCAGATCATTAAGTCCGACTTTCGTCTCTGTTCGACTTGTTTGTCTCACAGTTAAGCTTCCTTATGCCTTTATACTCTTAAATCGATTTCTGACCGATTTGAGGAAACCTTTGAACGCCTCCGTTACTTTTTAGGAGGCCACCGCCCCAGTGAAACTGCCAACCTGAAACTGTTTTTCATCCGGTTAACGGAATGAAATTAGATTTTCAATTTTACTAGAGTGGTATCTCACAGTTGATTCCTTTATTTCCAGAAAAATAATATCATTATCTCCCACTTATTCTGCGCAAATAAAATCAAATCTCAATTTCAGGGTACAGTAAAGCTTCATAGGGTCTTACTGTCCTAGCACAGGTAGGCCGCATCTTCACAGCCAATTCTATTTCGCCGAGCCTCTCCTTGAGACAGCTTCCAAATCATTACACCATTCGTGCGGGTCTGAACTTACCAGACAAGGAATTTCGCTACCTTAGGACCGTTATAGTTACGGCCGCCGTTCACTGGGGCTTCAGTTATGAGCTTTGTTGATACTAACCCATTTCTTTAACCTTCCAGCACTGGGCAGGTGTCAGCTTCCATACATCGTATTACTACTTAGCGGAAACCTGTGTTTTTGCTAAACAGTTGCTTGGAACTTGATATTGCAACCTAAAAATTTAGGCACTCTTTCTTCCGAAGTTACAGAGTTATTTTGCCGAGTTCCTTAAGGAGAGTTATCTCGCGCCCCTTAGTATTCTCTACTTCCCTACCTGTGTCGGTTTATGGTACAGGTAATTATTATTTTTCGTATTATAAGCTTTTCTTGGAAGTATGACGTTAACTACTTTAATTTTTTTAAAATTTTGAATTCATATTTTAGCTCAGATTATTTTCTCTAATCATCAACACCTTAAAATTATTTTTTTTTTAATTTTAATATATTTAAACCAGTAACCAATACCTGGATAGTTTAGCCTTCTTCGTCCCTTGATACAAATAATAATTAGTATAGGAATATTAACCTATTGTCCATCGACTACGTTTTTCAACCTCATCTTAGGTCCTGACTAACCCTTCGCGGACGACCCTTCCGAAGGAAACCTTAGGGTTTCGGGGCATTGGATTCTCACCAATGTTTTCGCTACTCAATCCGACATTCTCACTTTCATTTCGTCCATTTTTGCTTTCGCTAAAACTTCAGCCTACCATGAAACGCTCCCCTACCGATTTATAAAATATATAAATCCCACAGCTTCGGCAAATTACTTAGTCCCGTAAATTTTCGGTGCAAAATTGCTAGACTAGTAAGCTATTACGCACTTTTTAAAGGATTGCTGCTTCTAAGCAAACCTCCTAGTTGTTACAGCCTTTTTACCGCCTTTATCACTTAGTAATTATTTAGGGGCCTTAGCTAGTGGTCTGGGCTGTTTCCCTCTTGACTACGAAGCTTATCCCTCGTAGTCTTACTAATTAATTGTACACGTAGTATTCAGAGTTTGCCTCAATTTGGTACCGAATTACCAGCCCTTATCGAAACAGTGCTTTACCCCTACGCTATAATATTAATCGCTACACCTAAATATATTTCGGGGAGAACCAGCTAGCTCCGCTTTCGATTGGAATTTCACCGCTAACCACAAATCATCCGCTAGTTTTTCAACACTAGTCGGTTCGAACCTCCACTTAGTATTACCTAAGTTTCACTCTGTTCATAGTTAGATCAAGCGGGTTCGGGTCTATAATCTATGACAAAATGCTCTATTAAAGCTCGCTTTCACTATGGCTTCAATATCTCTATTTTAACCAAGCCACAAATTATAAGTCGCCGGAACATGCTTCAACAGGCACGAAGTAAAACGCTAAAATCGTTCTTCTTCTGTTTGTAAGCTTGCAATTTCACGTTCTATTTCACTCCCCTTCCGGGGTTCTTTTCACCTTTCCCTCGCGGTACTATGCACTATCGGACATTCAGGAATATTTAGCCTTACGAGGTGGTCCTCGCAAATTCACACAGGATTTCACGTGCCCTATGCTACTTGGGAATAAAAAGATATATAAACAAATTTTTGATTACAAGACTATCACTTTTTATAGTATAGTTTTCCAACTATTTCATCTAATTTTTTTATTATATTTTTTTTAATTTACCCCATTCAACACTTTTTAATTTTATTTAAATAAAATTAAAAAGTTTAGGCTTTTCCCGTTTCGTTCGCCACTACTTAGGGAATCGTTTTTTACTTTCTTTTCCTCTAGATACTAAGATGTTTCAGTTCTCTAGGTTTGCTCTTTATTACTTATAAATTCAGTAATAAGTATTTTAGAGTTTCCTCATTCGGAGACCTTCGGATCACAGTTTATTTCCAACTCCCCGAAGTATTTCGCTGGTAATCACGTCCTTCTTCGCTTCTGAATACCAAGGGATCCGTCACAAGCTATTATAATTTTTAAGATTTTATATTTTTTGGAAATAAGCGGATTTGAACCGCTGACCTATGCTATGCAAAAGCAGTACTCTACCAACTGAGCTATATTCCCAAAGTGGGCCATTCCAGATTTGAACTGGAGACCTTACCCTTATCAGGGGTATACTCTTGCCAACTGAGCTAATGGCCCATTTTCTACTTTCTACTTGATAATTTATATGAGGGGATCCAGCCACACCTTCCAGTACGGCTACCTTGTTACGACTTCACCCCAGTTACCAATTCTACCTTAAATATTTTTCTCCATTAAAGGTTAAAAAAATAATTTTGGGCATAATCAATTTCCATGGTGTGACGGGCGGTGTGTACAAAGCCCGGGAACATATTCACCGCAGTATAGCTGACCTGCGATTACTAGCGATTCCAGCTTCATGTAGGCGAGTTGCAGCCTACAATCCGAACTACGAATATGTTTAGAGATTAGCTCATTTTTACAAATTTGCAACTTTTTGTCATATCCATTGTATTACGTGTGTAGCCCAAGACATAAGGGGCATGATGACTTGACGTCGTCCTTTCCTTCCTCTGATTTATAATCAGCGGTATTTTTAGAATATTAACTAAAAACAAGGGTTGCGCTCGTTGCGGGACTTAACCCAACATCTCACGACACGAGCTGACGACAGCCATGCACCACCTGTATAAGAGGCCTTAGCACATTTTTTTTTCAAAAAATTTTCTCTTTATGTCAAGTCTTGGTAAGGTTCTTCGTGTTGCATCGAATTAAACCACATAATCCACCGCTTGTGCGGGCTCCCGTCAATTCCTTTGAGTTTCACTCTTGCGAGCATACTTCCCAGGCGGGATACTTATCGCGTTAGCTTTAACACTGTTCTATAGGAACAACATTTAGTATCCATCGTTTACAGCTAAGACTACCAGGGTATCTAATCCTGTTTGCTCCCTTAGCTTTCGTCTCTGAGTGTCAGTTTAAACCCAGTAAAGTGCTTTCGCCATTGGTGCTCCTTTTGATATCTACGCATTTCACCGCTCCACCAAAAATTTCCTTTACCTCTAATAAACTCTAGATAAATAGTTTCTTTTGCATTTTTTAAGTTGAGCTTAAAGTTTTAACAAAAGACTTAAAAATCCACCTGCAGACGCTTTACGCCCAATAAATCCGGATAAAACTTGCATCCTCTGTATTACCGCGGCTGCTGGCACAGAGTTAGCCGATGCTTATTCTTCAAATAACGTCATTTTTTCTTCTTTGAAAAAAGAAGTTTACAACCCATGGGCCTTCTTCCTTCACGCGGTATTGCTCTGTCAGGCTTTCGCCCATTGCAGAAAATTCCTCACTGCTGCCTCCCGTAAGAGTTTGGACCGTGTCTCAGTTCCAATGTGGCTGATCATCCTCTTAGACCAGCTACTGATCATCGCCTTGGTAGGCTTTTACCCTACCAACTAGCTAATCAGACGCGAGCTTCTCTTTAAGCAAATTTCTTTTTTCACCATCTCTGGCATATAGAGTTTTAGCAATTATTTCTATTTGTTATCCTCTTCTTAAAGGTGAATTCTCACGTGTTACTCACCCGTTCGCCACTAAAAATTACTTTTTCGTTCGACTTGCATGTGTTAAGCATACCGCAAGCTTTCATCCTGAGCTAGGATCAAACTCTTAATAACAATTTATTTTAAATCAATTTAAAATAAAATATTGATTCTGTATTTTTTAATTATTATATTATAAGTAGATAATTTGTTTACAAACATTATATATGATAATATTTTTATAATAAATAAATCAAGATTATAAATACTTATCTAAACATATATATATATTATTAAATAAACTCAGTAGGAATTGAACCTACATTAGAAACTTAGAAGGTTTCCGTCCTATCCATTAGACGATGAGTTCTTGATTTTAAATATTGAAATGTGCAGGATTTGAACCGGCGACCTCTTGCTTGTAAGGCAAAAGCTCTACCACTGAGCTAACATTTCAAAATTTTTTTATAAAAAAATGGATTAATATTTAAAAGAAATTGCTAATTTATAGCGACCTTTCATTCTACGATTTTTTAAAATTTTTCTTCCTTGTTTTGTGGATAAACGTGCCCTAAATCCTGATACTTTAAGAGCTTTTAGTCTAGTTCCATTTAATGTAGATTTTGACATAATTTATAAATTACAAATTTTAATTAAAAATATAAACTTGTTTTATTTAAGAATTTAATATATAATATTAATATCAATTCAAAAAAGATTACACAGATATGGCGTAATGGTAGCCGCGTTAGATTTAGGATCTAATGAATAAATTTCGTGAGAGTTCAAGTCTCTCTATTTATCCTTAATAGCTCAGCGGTAGAGCACTTGGCTGTTAACCATGTGGTCATTGGTTCGAATCCGATTTAAGGAGTTTAAATAAAAAATGAAGAAAATTATTTTAATTTTCTTCTGATAAAGATTTTTTAATAGGTTTAGAAGCTTTTAATTTAACCCAAAAACGTGCAGAACCTGTTAACCAATCTAATCCTTTAAGAGATGAATATTTATTCTGCAATGAAATTAAAAATAATTTTATAAATAAAATTGTAAATATAACAGCAATTGCTATAATTAAATATAACATTAATTTTTTTTTTAAACTTTTTAATGCTTTAGATTTTGAAAATTCATTATTATTTTTAAGATTAAGAACTTTTGATCTTACATTTTCATTTATTTTACCAAAAGTATAAAAAAAATCAAACCAACATAGAAATAATGTATGCATGGTTAATAATGATACAACTAATATCATATTATATCTAAGAAATTTTGGTACGTTAAAACGAGCAGATATAATTAATAAATTAAGTATTAAAAAAAAATTAAATAACATTTTTTCAGGACTTACTGAAAATCTTGAAAAGTAGTTAATTTCGTCTACTTTTTTTGGTCGCAATAAAAATAATATTTTTATAAATCTAAAATTAATTTTTAAAACTCTAATTAATCTAATACTACTATAAAATATTTGATTAAGTGCAAAAAAATAAATAAAACACATTATATAACGATACAAAATTTTTTTATTTTTAATTAATAAAAAGATAATAAAGTTTTTTATTTCATTAAGTATAGAAAAAATTCGAACATATTCATTTAAATTTAAAAAAATCATAAAATTTAATCTTCTTTTTTATTATAATTTTTTATTATTATTTTTGTAATATCAATCATCATTAAAGTAAAAGT
>Ga0302186_10001422_pt1 | contig 19899 bp, 10 predicted proteins | sample II_Bog_E1_2_FD_198782 | JGI IMG/M metagenome (GOLD analysis project Ga0302186, IMG submission 198782) | Peat permafrost microbial communities from Stordalen Mire near Abisko, Sweden - II_Bog_E1_1 | ecosystem: Environmental > Terrestrial > Soil > Wetlands > Peat | place: Sweden: Abisko...
AATAATTCCAAATTATTTGACAAATAAATCTAAATTATTTCCCTATATATCCTTTTAAAAAAAAAACACTTCTAAATAAATCATTAATTCCATTGGGTTCTTGAATAAGTGATATTATAATCCACATTCCTTCCTTTGACATCTAAAAAAAACCTATAAAAACCCTTTGAAAATTAAAAAAACATTACTTTTATTCACAGGGGTTGAGACTCTTATATATTGGACCTGATCATCATTGAAAAGCAATGGTGGGTCATAAGGATAATTATTCCCAGCCGTGATATAGACATCATAAGTGTTGCCATCCAATAAATCCTTCATATCTATTTCAATATATCCATTTTGATCAGTCATTCCTTTGAACACATAAAAAGGAGTTTTATTGAGATAATCATTAGTTGGAGTCATTCCCTTATAAATTTGTTGAGATAAAGGAATGACTTGTGTGGTGTTGAGTTGTGGGTTAGGGTTAGTGATTCTAATAGCGTAGATTTTGGATCTTTGCACAGTAGTCATTGAAATCATGACCTCATAATATTTGGCCCATAATTTTTGAGGAGCAATTTTTAATTTCGGTGGGTTTAATCTATATTCATAAGCCAAAATTCCCTTCACTTCATTAAATTCGCTTAAAATCGATTTGAATGTTTGAATATAGGTATTTGTTGTCATCAATTGTGCATAATATCTCGGCTGTATTTCATCGTTAAAAGGATCAGGAGCGATCAAAGCCTCATAAATTATTGGTTTCGGCTTCATTATTGACGGGATATAAGGTTCATTCACCTGATGGTCACTCAATAGATAGAATCTGCCCATAGGAAGGCGTAAAGTCAATGATAATGCGTTTTGCACTGAGGAAAAAGTCACATTTTCAAGGAAATTCATCTTCATAGCCCAGCTAAACGATAGTCTCTTGGTTTTGAATATTACTGAAGTTATCGCAGTTATATTGAATTCATCTTGGGCTAGAATATAAAGACTATATTGTGAATTGCCTTCCAAAGTATAGAAATTAATAATGGCTATATAATCCATTATTTCATTATATTGGGCCTGCGAATTCATTGAGCCATTTGAAAAAGATTTAGATTGTGGATAAAGAATATTATCAAGAATCTGGGCTTGCGAAGGTGTTTGAGAGCCATAATAGGTTAATAAATAAAAGACTGTGCATGGTTTTGAGGTATAAACTTGAAAAGTGGCTAGATTTTTACTAATAGTGGAATTCTTTACTCCGAAAATCTCAAGGTTATTATTAATATTATATTGTGTTATAGTGAAGTTCATAGAATTTTGCGATAAAATAAAGGGAATGTCTTCAGTGGAAATATAAGGATTAGCTACATACAATGAGAAATTTATTATTTGATATGGAATATCAGATCTAAGAGCTTGTATTGAAAATGTGGCGATATTTATATTCAAATTAAACATTAGAACAGAAGGCGTGATTAATAAGACACTGGAATTATATGAGATATTGAAAAACAGAGAATCTGCTGGATTTTGCGAACAAGAGACTGAAACCTCTATAGGATTTCCTTTATTATCTAGATTATTGACATTTTCTATAGAAACTATGGCTTTTTGCAACAAAGCATCACCATATTGCGTAATTTGGCTCGCCTTCACGAAATTAATAGTCTGATCTAATATTGGTAGATAAAAGCTTTGCACTGTATTTTCATAAATATTCGAATGTAAGACATAACTTCCGCTATTCGAAGTCAATTGAGAACTAATGAAAAAACTCATATTAGTGACATTATATCCTGTGAAAACCAGATTCAAAGGACTTATATTTATCCCAGTTAGATCATTTCCTTTGAGACTAGGTATATAACTCACACCATCACCTGGAGTTTCTAATATCACATTAACCATATAACTCAACCCTAATAACATATTAGTATTATATTGCAAATAAGTGACAAAGGCATTTTGTTGGAACTCGATACAATTCATTATATCTAACGCAGGCACATTTTTCGCCATTATGTTATTATTTGAAATATCTATCATTTTTAGCTGGAAACTCGCGAAAAGAGAGCTCACGCTATTTGCGTTACTACAGGAAGTCTTCATATTCGGATTTATCAATTGATCGTAAATCAATACAAATTCATTCGTGCTCTTAGCATTCATGGGATAAGGCTCCAAAAGGATTTCATTAGAGTAGATTTCGCAGGTCGGCAGCGTGCTTTTCTTCAGGAAAAGCGAATTATAGCAATTGAAATTAGGTTGCGAAGGCAAGACCTGTGTATATTCAGACGGTAGTTCTAAGGAAAATAAAGGAGAGAGATAATTATTGAGGAAATTGCCATTGGTGAATTGGATCGTGAAGGAATAAGTCGCTAATCTCCTGACGTTATAATCCGTTAATGAGATATTAATGATTTGAATAATATCAGGCAGACCTCCTGAATTCAAAACAACAGGGAAAGTATAATTCCAATCGAGAAATGAGGCATATGAATAGAGAATGGAGAATGCGACTGATTGCGAAATAGAAGGATTAATGACATTTTCTATGAAAATATTGACATAATAGGTATTGTTCATAGCATAGGCATAGGCATTACTGATAATAACTGTTTTTCCATCAACCACACAATCTAATATCTCGAAATTGCTGGAATTTGATCGGAATTGTCTCCAGGATTCATAATTTATAAGGTCGGCTGTGGATTGAAAAGGAGTTGATGTTGTCAAATATCCTCCGCAGACAATGGAATCTCCGAGATTATTGATGAAAACATCAGGAAATTGAATAGAAATGGTGGTTAATTGATATTTGCTGAGCACAGGCTTATAGATAGTGAAATAATAGGTGCTTTCTTCATTCGCGTTAGAAAATAATCGATTATAATAGACCTGTCCAATAGAAGAATCACTAGCAAGTTCACTGGCATAGCTAATTGAATAGATATTGCTGGTTTGGCCATATAATAGCGAAAAACTATAGAATTCAGCTGCGATGTTATTGAGCGAATAAGGGGAAGGCAATATAGGGTTTTGAATGTTTTCCAATTGAAGGATGAGTCCTGAAAACGAGCCTAAGCCATTAGCTTGTGCCACTATTATTAGAGAATTAGGAAGCGAAATAAGATCAATATAGCAGAGATTTGATGTTAGGATATTATTATCACTTGAACAGATTATGGAATCTCCATTGGAATAACTTCCGAAAGCCAAAGGAAAAATCAAATGGATTTCAGTGTTTACTCTTAAGACTCCATTACAACCGAGAGAAAAGTAATAATTGGAATATTGGCCCATTGTGATATAATCCAATTTTATCTGCATTTCACATGAATTTATTGGGAGAACTGAAATCGTGGGGATCGAAAAACTTTCCTGGCAGATTATTTTGGTATTGGAAGTATCGAAATAACTCGTGATTGTGTTAGCATAAGAATTTTGCATGTCGCTGGGATTATTCACACCAGATATAATTATTGTATAATTGGAATCCTTATCAATGGAAACTCCTTGGAATTCGATGAACACGGAATTTGGACTTATAAGGCAAATTGCAGAAGGATCAAAGCCAATTAAATTGCAAGTGGAGCCTATAGAAACGAGATTTCCATAGATGCTGTTTTGAGAGGAGGAACTATCTGAGGCTAGAGTGATTCTAATGGCGCCATAAACTGGTATATTGTGACCTTTTATTAAAAATAACAAAGACATTAATGAATGAAAGTTTTACTATTGTAAAAATAAATAAATACCTGTTATAAAATTGAACCATAATGTCACATTATTTTGTGAACTATAATAATTGCTCGCGGTTTGAATGAAGCTCGTGAAACTAGTGCATTGTGCAACATTGAGGATTACGGGGAAAGTGAATTGATCGGTTACCTTTTTGCTCACCAAAGACCAACCATTAACTGTTATAGTATTGCTAATCGTATAACCTGGAGCTATTAAATTGATCACTGTTAAAGTCTGGCTTCCAGTGTTCATAGTAGAAGTTGGTTGGAAATATAATAAATTGGATACTGGGAAGACATAGATATTACCTATAAATATATGAAATAAAATAGATAATGAATGTTTCATTAATTAAGAAAGTACCAGCCACATCTGTAGTTACATCAGCATAACTATCAATATTTCTATCGAACATATCATTTGGAAATTGAAAGACTATATAATCTGTGGAAGTCACTGCGGAAGTCAATGAGAAAGTGAAGGCATAAGTCAATTCATTTAACACGTTCATCATTCCAGATACTATTGAAGTTCCAGCCACTGAAACCTTCCCAGCAAACGCTGTATTCGCAGCCGGGAGATAATCTATTGGTTTGTATAGATAGACAATTCCATATTTTTGACTATAATAAAGACGAGCACCAATTGAAATGGGGGCAGTTATCGTAACAGGCAAAGTTTGGATATTCGCTATATAGAAAACAACGGTTGAACTGGCAGCGATTTGATCATAATCATAAATTTGTATTTCTGGTAAATCTTCAGAATTCGTTCCGATTTTCAAACGGCAACTAAGCCGTTGCATATAATTTACTAAAAAACCAAAAATTGAAGAATTTTAACAAAAAATAAACAAATTACCAGTGATTCCAGATCCACAAGCGCAATTTATAGGAGTATTATTGGCCTGTTGAGTGCCTAAAGTCGCATCATATCCGTTAATCGTCTCGAAAACCAAGACTATATTTGAGAAATACGGGAAAGTATTGAGATTATATCCCTGTGGAATCAAAGACGTCCCCACTTGGAAAGTTACCTTAAATAACCCAAAAGTCGAAGAATCCATTTGTGGTTCTATAGTGATTCCAGATATTGCTAAAGTGCCTAAAGAAATATATATTAAATAAGGTAAATTTTTAATTTAATAAGAGAACCTGGATAAATTTGGCTTATGTTGGCTGTTCCTCTTTCTACCAGTTGGTTATTTCCCGAATACATATCGACTTGTAAGACATAATTATTTCCTCCTATCAAAGGAACTGTATAAAGTCCGACATTACCAGCATTATACGTTAATCTCACGATTTTCACCTCATTATTATAAACGCTAGGAATCAAAGTAACTAAGGTTCTCCCACCGATTCTTTGTAAGACGCAAGAACTCACAGCATAAGTCGTAGCACCTTCCATGATGCAATCAATGGTCGCGACTGCGGGATAACCAAAATCATTGGGTATGGTATAAACCAACTTATTTATCACATAATTAGTGGCTGATGTGCTGGGTCTTAATAACATATAGAATTCAACTTTTCCCCCAGGCACTCCGATTCTATCATAAAAACTATTAGTATTGAAGGTGAGATCACTGAATTCAGGTTGGGGATAAGGATCTACAGAGAAAGTCAAGCTTCCTTGTGAAATGTAGGTGTTAGTAGTGGCTATAGCACAACCATATAAAGTGAAGGTTATTGAACTAGCTGAGGAGATCCAGAAGAAAAAGTCAATAGATAATTGCCAAGTTTCGAAGGCTGGGTTCTCATAGGCTGGAATAGGATAATATGGGTTTTGTGTGATATAAATGACATTAGAAGAGGCAATGGTACAGAGGAATCTTGCAGGATATGGGTCATTTCTTAAAGGACTTGCGAGGGTTAATGAAGCATTACATGAAGAAGTGTCGAAATAAGAAACCCCATAAGAAGCTACTAATTTGAACCAAGTGATTTCACTATTATAATAGATTCCATTGGCAGTCAAGGTTGCATAATTCATGAAATTCTGTAGCCAATAATTCAATGGTGTAGTTCTGGTCGGAGTGATAGCTAGAGTTATAGGTCTAGCTACTGTTGAAGTGAAGGGACTATATCCTGGATGATTATATTGTTCAGCGTCTAACAAAAGAGAAGTGCTTCCGGACCAGGCTTGGATATAAACAGGTGTTCCAATAGCGTCGACATATCTTGCGTTTGTGATGACTATGCTTCTGGAAGTCAGAGTCGAAGCTGTGATTCCTGAACTTAAAGTCAACAACACCCAATTACATAAAGGGAATGTCATACAGGTTCCGAAAGTGGAGGTACAAGTGTCACACATCACCATATTATATTGAGGATATATGAAAATTAGGAAATCTCCACTGTTGATGGTTGCAGTGAATTTCACAGGAAAAGCTTGAGTGACACCTGTGGTATAGATTAAAGTGTTAGATAAAGTCGCACTTCTAGAAGGATTGAAGATCAAATCATAATTATATGTCCAGGCAAGAGCATTCAATGTTGTATATGTAACGAAGGTGTCATAATATACACACATTAATCCATCAGATCTGCAATTTTGAGTTATTTTCACTTCGAGGCCTGTGAGATAATTGCCAAGTGATGGATTAGATAAACTAGCGATATAATAATTCACATTGGTTCCACTAGTTATAGCATTAGAAATGGGAGTTCTTAATAAAGCAGGAGTATAAGTTGTTGAAGATCCTTTCCAAAGAACACAGGAAATTCGTGAATTTGAAATAACAGTTGTAGATAAAGGCTCACTGCAACTAATTGCCTTGGCTGTTTGAGAAGCGGTCATAGAAGACCCAACGTCATCAAGAAAAACATTATTAAATCCATCATTTGTGATGAAATTCGTCTGGACCTCGAAATTCGAGCTCGCGATGTTTCTATCAGGAATGATCTTTATTTCCATGATAGTCGCTTGCATGTTTCCTTTATTTATCACCACGATTGTGCCAGTGGTTGAATACGCTGGAATGACCTTATAATCATATCTGCCAATTTCCTTTAAAGTGCTCGAATCCATCCATTCTAAGATAAAAGTATATAGATAAGGATCTGGTCTTTGGATCCCATTATTGCTAGTTCCTAGAACAGTATTTATTATTAAAGTATAATCAACATCCATTGGGATATCATATCCGGATTGAATAGGTATTGTTATAATTTGACCTGACACTGTGGGTATAAGAGTGACATAAGAACTTCCAGAACTAGGTCCATAAAGAGCATAAACCTTAGTAGAACCACCAGAAGCCAATGTAAATCCTGTTGGAAGAGTCAAAACCAATTGTGCTGAATTCGCATATTGTGGACTTCCTGTAGTAGTTTTAAAATTAAATTGCAAAGGACCCCATAGATCCGCATAAATGATAAGAGGGAAACTATTAGATATTGCCAGAGATGTCAAATGGCTAGTTGTAGATGCGGTTCCTGGATTACCAGCAAAAGAAGTCACGGAGATGATCTGACTTGCGGAATTACCTGATATACCATAAATCCATAAACATGTTAAAGTTAAAGTGCCTGAAGCGGCGACTTTCAAATATAAATTCATTGAAAGACTAATTGGTGAGCCTTGAGCACCAAAGCCTAAGATTCTATAAAGAGTCGAAGATACTTGATAACAATATATCACATTATTAGTTCCATCGGAATTCGTTGCTTCGTTTGTAGGACTTATTACGGTGCAATAATCACCAAGACCAAGATTAGATATAGGTGAAAAGACGGACGGAATTGTAATTTCCATATAACCGAGACTCGGAATCGTCAAGGGATGATAAGTAAATGTCATCGAATATAATCCTTCACTATTTAAATTGGTAAGGCCTTCAATTTTGGTGAAAGAGCCTGGTTGTGGCGAAAGAACACTTGTGGCCATTGAACTCGTTTGAGTACCTATGATATAAGTGCTTTGACTATGGAATATGATGCTTTCTATTGAATAAGTGCTGACATAATTAAGGATGCTAAGTCCACTGATAATAAGCGTTGATTGAGTGGTCAAAGAATATGAGGATTTCGGTTGAAGAAGGTACATATTCATTATAGAGAAATATATCAGATTGCAATTAGAAATCGTTCCAGATGAGAAGCTACTTGCTAGATAACCATCAAGAATCCTCACAGCCCAACAATCAGTGGAAGCAGAAGCCAATGACACTGAACTAGGACTTGTGAATTGAAAGGTCAAGGGTTGTGAAGTCGTTTGGATGGCAAGTCCGGTAGTGGTCAAAGAGATGGTGCCAGTCGTGACAGTTGACGTGACTGTGAAAATATGATTCCTAAGACTATAATATAGCAGAATTGTAGGAAATGCTTGGCTCGTATAATATTTCACAGCCCATAGATTGATATTTAATGGTTGATTAACAGTTGTAGGATTTAGGATCATAGGTATTGTGATATAATACGTAGTAGGTGAAGCTGATAGAGCGTCATGAATAGGAATTGCTATCTTAGGGTTTGTTAAAGTGTCACCCATCAAGAAATTGGCTGTGGAACTTATAGTGGTTGTAGTCCCACCGCTTACAGATTGAATATTGATATCACATTGATCTCCAGAGGAAAGCGAGTTCGAATATGTATATTGTAACGACCCTGAACTGGTCACCCCTAAGGCTATGTTATAATATGTCCGATCAAATTCAAGATAAATGATCATTTCCACAGATGGGGATGAAAGAGTACTAACCCATTCAGAAATTAATGCGGAATTCAACGTGAAAACAACTTGGATGAAATTATATTGTGATGGTGTGAGACTCATATGGTTAATTTGCAAATATGACAATTGGACTGAAGGGGGTTGCAGATAGACAATATCAGTTTGTGTAGTGGTTCCAGTTGGATGTTGGACTTGTAATAGAGTTTCATAACGAGCGTTGATTTGAGGTATATTGACTCCGGTATTAGTATAGGTCTTGATAGTAATGAGTTGTGAATAGGTAGATACGATACCTCCAGTGCCAACCTTTGGGATTGTGAATTGATATATAAATGAAGAATAGAGACAATTATAAGAATAATAAGGACTTCGTAATTTATAAACTGTGTCCATAGTTTGAATCATACAGAATAATGTGGTTGATGGCACGAAGCTATTGCTAGGAGTTGTCGGAGGAGTTATTTGAATAAGATCTCCACCATCGAGATTGTTGCCAAAGGTCATAGAGATTCTTAATGCCTGGGTTGTGAAAGCACTTGATGATGTGATCACGAGCTTTTTGAGATAATTGAAATAGTTTATCAGTCCATTCTGATAATTAACCTGATAAATGGCCGGGATTCCGATTGAGCCTTTTTATAATTAAAGATTTGAATTCATTGGGTATTTTTTAAAATTTCTAATTAATTTTTACTTTGATAATTTGATAAAGTGGTTGCGGAAGAACTAGAAATTTGACTATTAGCATTCCCATTCACTATATAAGAAATTGTGATCGTTGTTGATGATGCAGCTGCATTTTTGAAAATCACATATGGAGCAAGAGCAAGTAATGTTACTGAAATTGTGCTAAGAAAAAAAAAAAACTTAAAAAGATAAAAAACAATCTAATCTACGCTGTTGGATTTATTGGCCTTATGGAAATCATCCCATCACTCACATGACATAAATAGCTTGAAAAGAAACATTGTAACATTTGACCTGAACTTACACTAATTTGTAACATATTGATCCCAGTGACAAAAGATAAACTTGATAACGATAAGAGAAATCTATTGGTTCCTGAATTATAGAAATTGCTCGTAAAGTAATCAGTAAAACTACTAGGAAACCCTGTGCCCGAAGTTGTTGTTTGAGTTGAGATCGACCCAGAAGCCAATGTGAGTGTAAGTTCTGTGTTTTTCTCATAATTCTTATAAACATCACAAATAAAAGTTTGTGGGAGAGTAAAAGAACCTATGGTGGGAAGAGAAACAGAAGAGAATTTCAAGGTAGGACTAGCATTTGCATTCGCAGCTGTGAAATATAACAGAATATAATAATTTCTAGTGTTTCTATATAATGCCGTTAAAGCGCCTCCACCATTCATTGTGATTGTGAGAGTGCCAAAATTGAATATTGCATTACTGGCTATTGAACTAGGGAATTTAACCACAATTTTATCATTAATAGCATTGCCTGGGAACCAACTCGTGGGTCCTCCTGCGAAATTCCCAGTGGTGCTGAGCCAATAGAAATTAGTGAAAGTTGCGAAATTGCCCGCTTGTGAGTTAAGAGTCATACTTGCGCCAACTGAGAATAGATCATAAAGATTCACAAAATATCTATTTGGGAGATTATAAGTTCCTGTTGGATATGAGTAAATGACGAGTTTGAGATTAATGGGAGGAGAGCTTGAAGATGCCATTGTGATTTCTTCAGTGGAAAGACTAATATATGTTCCTAAACTAAAAGATTTATAATTCTCAATTCGCATGATGCTTGGTAGATTATTGCTGCTATCTCCATAAACCACTATACATCGAGGAGGTTGATAGGTAGTGCCTATTGTAATAAGGCTTGAATAACATAAATTCTCTGATCCTGTTGATGAGACACTTGCTATTTGATTAGGGAACATGGTATATTCAGTTGGGAACTGGATTTCTATAAAAGATTGAGGGAAATTATAAAAGGTGGCACCAGAGCCAGTCTTAAGGTAGAATTTCAGATAGAAAATAGAGGTGTCACCTTGGCCTTTTGAAGCCACATAGAAATTGGAAAGTTGAAGATATTGATTATAATTGCCTCCTTTATAAGTCCAAAGTCTATCTTCACTATAAAATTCAATGGAGGTTGTGTAATAGAACTTGATCTTTAACGTGATCGAAGAAGTAAAAGATTGGAGCCCGACAGATGTAGAGTAATAGATTGCCATATTGGTTGTATATTTGGAAGTGACAACGAGTTCATATAAAGAATTAAGTTGAAGATTTGTGCTGGGGACTCGCACTATTATAGTAGATGAATTCAAAGTACAGGTGGTCTGTGGATAAAACACAGTATATTGCGTTTTGTATTTAGTGGAGGGGTTTATGAATTGTTTGTAATAACAGAAAACCGATCTTCCTGCTAAAAGATTAAATGAACCGCTAGGAGCATCGATTTCTATATAATCTCCATCAGTAGCAAAGAGACTTCCAGTGCTGGTTGAGCTTAATTGGAAGCGAATTCTTAAAGGATTATAATTTGAAGCACTTGCAGCGGAACTTGCTAAATATTGATAAACATATGAAGGATAAAGGTAAAGGCTAGATAATGGCAATGGTCCTGTGACTGTGTTTACTGTGTTCTGTGTGACAGTTCCAGTTGAAGATAATTTTGTATATGAAGTCGATGAGGTGTATTGTGAATATACATCAAGAAGGATACCTGATGTTGCGCCTATCAAAATTAAACTAAATCAATACTCATTAAAATAACATGAATACTTAATAGAATATTGCTATCCATTGAAAAATAAACATCGATGGACGCTCCTGAGGCCACACTATAGGTGGGTGTTGAGATGGTTAAGACATAATATGAGCCCACACTAGAAACAGAACATTGCAATGGGTCTGTGATCAGATTGGTGCTGGCACTACTAAAGACAAGACACCCACTTAGTGTATTAATAGTATAGGATGACTGTGGAAATGAAATCAAGACTACACCAGTCGTTGATAATGCTGCATTTAAGGAAAAAGTTGTCTTTATTATGGTGGGGAGTCCAGTTGAAAAGAGATTGATACAGGCAAATGGATTCTGGTTAGTAAATGGGAAGCTGATTGTTTCTAATAAAAACTCAATAAAATGTATTAAAAAAATTATTACTTCCTTCCAATGTGCCAATAGATATAGTTTGGGTCCCTGATGATAATAGATCAGAATTTAAACTTTTTTGAATAACATATGCTGAAATAACAATCCCTGCAGCATTATATATTTTCTGGCTGAAGGAAAAGCTTATTGGAGTTGAAAAAGTCACAGTATTTGATGAGGCCGTATTGAGATTAGCCACGATGACCCAAGACCCTGAATAAACTCTCGCTATTGTGGTTCCCCAAGTCGATGCAGAACTCAAGCTAGCTCCCAATTGACTCAAATCCATATATAAAACATCATTGGTATAATAGGTAAGTGAAGGGTCACCCGTGAATTGAACAGTCAAAGTGTGAACAGTATTGGTGTATAAGGTTTGAAAAGGACTTGAGTTACCATCTATTGTCATTGTTAATGTACCAACACTCCCAGTAGAAGTTGCGCTGGCTGAAACAACAATATTCATGCCGGTATAGAGAATATTTTGGGTTCTCCTGGCAGAATAAACGGAACCAAAGACATTCAGATAATTTGAGTTTACATATTTTATATTGATGCCAGTGCTGGCTGAACTACCTGGATTTATCACATTGGCCACATAAAGAGTGCTAACTAATGTGGATCCAGGTGGATGATATGTAATGGAATTCGTTGGATAATCAGTCGAACTTATTTTATGTCCATAACAAACCAATTGATTATTAGAGGAATCTATACAAGGCAAAGGGAAATCATTTGCAGAAGAGATAGTTTGGAAGGTCCAATCGCTATTTAATTCTATCAGGACTATGTTATAAAGGGAAGTGTCAAATGAGGTTTGTGAAAAAGTAAAGGACAGTTCCGTAACTTGACTTGGATCTTCAGTGAGAGAATTGGCATTTATTGATAATGCGCTATCAATGCACCCTTGAACAATGGTTTGTCTTAAATTTGTTGTTCCAGTGTCTATATACATAAAGGCAATATTCCAGACAGGGTATGTTATTGCACCACTGGTGAAAGTGATGTAAAAATTAACTGTGTCGGTGCCAGTGTCCGTGTCACTGACAGAAATTGTCACAGCGGAACTGGTTATGGAAGTTGCAACTGAGGGTGAAGTCGTTCTTGCAGTGTTGAGATAATAATAATAACTGACTGCACTGTTAGAAATGGAAAATTCAGGGCCCAGAGTCACAGTTAATGAGGAAAAACTTGTTGAAGATGTATCTATAGTGAATGTTATCCAATTATTATTATTAGAAAAATCAATGGCCACATTAGAAGCAAAGCTGGTTTCAGTGTTCGTGGTCGCAGTAGGCCAAGCTATTGAGGATAAAGAGCTTTGCACAAAAGGCAATGTGTTTGTTACATCAGCAGAATTATAATAAATTGATGCTGTTGCCGATCCACTTAAGGTGAAATCGCTATTTGTGGTGATTCCCAGGAAAAGCTTCACAGTACCAGAAATACTTTGCCATCCAGTTATTGTTAAGGTAGTCGAAGATATAGAGCATGCTATTTGTTGATATGAATAGCTAGGAGTCAATCCGCCTATAACATTGCAACTGGTGACAGCATTTTGAAGAAAGGTCAAGGCGATAACCAAAACATTCCCATCCACGAAAGAAAATGCTGTGCAAGCACTCAATGCACTATACACCAAATTAAAGACCGCATAAGTCGATTGGCTCTCCTGTTGACTCGCGACTTCTAATGTTGGGGTCGAGAAACAATCTTGATAACTAGTGGCTGTGTTATAAGTGGTCGTTACAATTTCTCCAGTCTCAAAGTCTGTTTGATAATGATGAAATTTTAATGTTGAACCTTGTTTGACAGTGACTCCAGGAATCGAATAAGGAGTAGTTGCAGTAACACCTCCACTCACTTTCAAAGCATACATAATCCATCGATTTTGTGATGTATCTTGTGTGAACATCTTTCTTACAACACCATTGCTTGGAGTTATACTGAATGAACCATAAGTGCTCAAATCTTCTATAAGAATATAAGTTGATGAGGAAACGGCAACAGTTGAAGTCATTGAAAATTGGCTTGGTGTATTCGCATATCCTGTGAACAGATTATTGGTCGTTGATGTTGTAATTGAGCTTGCCGCAGTAGTCGCATAGATCCTATCTAATTCCAAATATCCTGTTAAAGTATTAGTGCTTTCTATGAACATATAGATCTTAAGAGGGACATAAGTGCCGACAGTGGTTGGGTTTTGAAAACCCGCTAAAATATATTCATAACTTGTGCTCACACTTACCGTGGGGATATTTTTCATCACGACATATGCTGGAGATCCTAAATCCGAGGTCGAACCGTGCTTAAAATAACAAGTCGGTCTTTTCACGCCATCAGAAGCACTAGTTTCGCAAGGGAATTCTCCACCATCAGCGAAACCGCCAAGATCTGGCGCAAATATGGAATTGCCATTTTCATCCAAAACTTGAAATTCAAACATTATGAGATCCCAAATATAAGTGCTTGAACTTGGGGATTTGCATATCAAGGAAAAAATGTTTTTATTACCAGCCACAGAGGTCATATATGTAAAAGTGACTTGTGTAGGGTCTAAGGTGTTTTCTTGAATGATGGAATGACGTATTTCACCATGGTTCTGCATAGTATTTGAAGAATCAAAGGTTTCTACATAAAAACTAGTATGATAAGTGTTGGCCGTTTTGGGGGCAAGTCCATTGATAACATAAGCGGAATTTACGATAAAAGTATACAAATTCGTGACTCCAATAGAAACTCTAACAACAGTGCTAACAGTCAATGAAACTCCTGATATAGTGATATAACTACCAGAATTCACACATGTATATCTCACATCATCGATCAAACATAATAGATCATTATCAATGACATCATTAAGCGTATTTTTCGCAGGCACTGAGATTTCCACATTATTATAAGAAATTTTCATTGTTCCCCCACTGATGGCAGCAGAAGGCTTTATAGCGAATTTCAAATAGAAATATCCACTAGGACTAATTGAAGCAGGAGAATAGATCCTATCTTGATATGGCAAATCGATTATTTCTAAATAATAGGGTGGCAGATTTCCTCCACCGTTGCTATTAGTAAAAGTCATCGTTGATGACAAATCCACATTGTCATTCTTATAGACACAACCTACATAACTGCTATGAGTAGGATTGGTAGTCGAATAAACGTGGATTTGGAAAGTGCCTAAGGCAGCAGTAGATGAAGGATTGACAACTCCTTTGAATCGAGTATTTATATAAATATAATTATATGATTGAAATGAATAGATTGAGATATAAATCACATTATTGGTGGTGTCTACATAGCATTTGCTGATCTCGCCAGCAGAATTCGCCCCATAGCCTGTCATACAATCGGGATAGAGGAATGTTAAAGATGATGGATATTGAATAGACACCGTCTTGGTGAGAGTTGTCAGAGCAGTATTTGACCATTGTATCATGAATTGATATTGTGACATTTGATTCACTTCTGTTGTGAATAAAATCGAGCCTGTCAATGTAACTGAAGGGCTCGTGGCTATTGATATGGCTGTTGTGGCTATACTATTATATGTGAAATAATTATAGGTCATCTGAGTCGAATATAAGAATGTCCAAGCAGATAGAGCAAGTTCAGAAGATAATAAATAATGATTGGGATTCGTGAATCCAGTGAGCGTCAACTGAGTTCCAGCAGCAATTCCTCCGCTTGGTGGGAATATCAAAATAAGCATTGAATTGGGCAAAGTTTTATAGGTACAAGCGCTGCTAGCGCAAGTTCCCGAATTGATTGTCGGTAAAGCAAAGGCGACTTGCACTATAAAAGCATCAAAGTTATAAACCAAGGCAGTTCCGGCGGAAGGATATGAGATAATGAAATTTGTTGAAGTTGCGGATGCTGTATTGCCACTGAAGGTTGCTGTTGAAGACTCGGTTGCGCCAGCCACAGCTATATGTTAATCCTAATTTGAAATAATTTCAAGGAAAAATATCTTACCATCTATGATATAGATCCCATTTTCTATATAATCAAAGACAACCTTACGATTGCTATCAACGACATAGACTGTAAGAGGAATTGAGAGACTGGTCCCGGTAACGCTTATGGTGGGATTTGTTACATAGAATACAAAGTCCACAGCTGGTATAAAAGAAAGATTAGATTTTTCTTGGTAAACTTACTTCCTGCGGCAGCGATGTTGTTTGCAAAATTACAAATTATCTTACCAGGTTCAGAATTCGTCTGATAGCCAAGATATCCATAACATCCACCTATCATTCGGAGATCAAAATATATTTAAAAATGTTTTAATCGAGAATTTAAGTACTGATATAAGAGCCGCTTGTGCTGACTTCATCTATAGTGATTTGTTGATTATTATAAGTAATGCCCAATCCAATGGCATTGCCGAACATGTTGCCAGCACCAGTTGCTGTGGGCATTTCAATGATTAAATAATTTGTTCCCGCTGTTAAAGCTATAGGAGTTGTGAATGTCACTTCTATTGGGTTTTGGGTGGCTGCAGATCCAGGAACATAGCCTTTCACTGATATTGAAGTAAACGATTGTGGGTATACCTCTATCATTTTCTGGTCCGAAAAAGTCACTGTGCTCGAAGAATAAGAAGCGTAGAAAGTTATCCAAGCCATATAAACCCCAGCAGTACTAGAATAGGTGATCCCATCTCCTGTTGCTACATAAAGAGTGGAAACTGTCAATTGATAGTCTTGATTCTAAGTTAATATCGGAATTTATTTTTTTAAAGATAAATTAAATTATTTACCACAACAATCGCCCCTAAGATTTGCATTGAAAAAGTTGGGGGACTGGCTGTAACTGAATAGATTTGACAAGGCACATCAGCAGAATTGGAAATTTGCTCTATTATGCACACATAAGTTAGTGTCGTGGAAATTGTCCAATAACTATTTTGCAATTGATCGTTATTATTTATGGAAAACACAATTTTGCCAGATCCTGATGACCCGATTGCAGAGCCCACGTTAAAGAAGATGTTTATTGGAGCTACATCACCAACTCTTGGAGGGGACAAAGTCTTGAATGTCCAAGATCCATCCGCCGACAAAGGAGCTAATATTCAATTTTTTAAATATTTTCATCATATAATTCAGAAAAAATATTAAAGAAAACCTGTGGTTCCGATGCCACTCATTGTAATTCCTGAGGTCACCTGATCAATGATGGGCCCAGTAGTGCCAATTTGATTTCCATACGTAGTTATTGTTAAACTATTCGTATTGGCAGTGGGCAGATCCACAGTGCCATAAATTTTGATCACACTACCAGTTACGACAGCAGCAAATCCAGTGATAAACCATTGTGTGGTTCCAGAGATGATATTGCAACTGATCCCACCGACCATGCTCCCTATTTCGCTAGTCAAAACGCTGGTTCCAGTCACATAACTTCTACATCCTCCATAAATATTGCTGAATTCAGAAGGGAAAGCTATGATTAGAGAGCCTGTTTCAGGGATCTGATGTTGTAATGTGAAAGTTATCAGAACTTCCGTGTTTTTTCTTGACATTTGCATAGTATTAACATTTAATGTGGCGAAAGTCACACTGCTGATACTTCCAATGAGATTTGCCAGATTTGCTGCTGTATAGACATGCTTAACTTTATGTGTATATTGGCCGCTTTGGATCACATAAGAAAAGAACGATATATCGGTTTGCGAAGCTGATTGAAAGACATCTGAAATCACAGGAGATGAAGTTGCAGTGCTGGCTGCTATAGTGCTAGCTATTTCAAATATTACCAGATTAGCGTCAGGGAATGAATAACAATAGCTGAATGAGCTCCCACAAGTTGGAAGGACATTAGCTGGGAGATTAGCAAGAGTTGAAGGGAGATAAGTAAAGAAGAAATCTCCTGGATTGAGAGCTCCTGTTTCAGTCCAGACATTTAAAGACAAATCTTTTTGGGTGTCATAAACTTTACTTGAAGCAAATTCCAGACTTCCACCTGAATAATCGACTAAATAAGTTGAAGTTGAATCAGGAGCAGTCATGACTATGTTCATGAAAAGATCAAATGAATCCTGATGCAAATATGTCTTAACGCCAGTCGTTAATGTGATTTGGTAAATGTTGATTCTTATGTTGACATCTTTGACTTGAGTTGAAGGGTTCACAACATTTGCTACTCTGATAATTATTGCTGTATTTGCAGCCACCGTATCAAAATTAATGACTTCCACAGTAGCGAAATCTGTCTTTGTGGTACTGGAAGATGAAGGTATTAAGCGGCATTGTATAGATTTCCCTGAGAGAGCAGTCAATCCAGAGAAAGAACAAGGTATTATTCCTGAAGCTGAAAGTCCAGTGCCGAGATCTGAAGCAAAGGCTGCAGTTGCAAGATCATTTGCATATTTTGGGAATAAAATGAGAATTCTGCCAGGAACTGTTGCCTGATTATAAGGATTCACTGCCAAAGTGTTTTGTATTGATATTATGAAGAGATTCTCTTGATTATAGGTTCGATGGGCCATTTGGACATCGAAATAAGCGAGGCCAGCTGGAGCCACGAAGATATATTGTGAGTTTTGTTCGATTAGGTTTGTGGAGATGTCTTCTAAACTCACCTGAAGATTATAATAAGCCGCAGTGGTTGGCATCAGAATCCCATTTAAAGGATTGCTATATATAGTGGAAAGGGTCAAACTGTTGGATCCTGATAAAGCACTCATTAAGGTCACAGTATAGACTAAAGGTGACAAAGTATAAGAACAACTGACTCTTAAGGTGCCTAATAAGCAATAAGGATAATCACTTGTCGTGCTTGATGGACTCGAAAAGCCAGTTGGGAAGGTTACAACAATATAATAAATAGTCGAGGATGTTGGTTGTAAAGTGATGACCACAGGCAAAACTTGTGATATTCTTCCCGTGATTGCTATATTTGAATACACATAGAAATCAGATAAACCAGTGGCTGTGCTATAAGCAGTTGCTTCAGTGGCAGCCCCTTGTTCTACTAATTCTGTCTGAGCATTGTCCATATAAGTTGACACTGTAACTATGGCTGCTGTATTCACGGTGCCAGTTACGAGTCGCAATGAAACTTGAATATTAGAAGATGCAGTCATGATGTCTAGATTCGTCAAAAGGATAGTGGTTGAAGAGGATTGTGTACAGGTGATGCCTTGGACAGTATTCGTGCTGAGAACTGTCAACCCGCTAGTCAAACAATAGAAATCACTTGAGGCCTGTTGAGAAATTCCAGCGAAAACCAATGATATGGACCCTCCAGCGGGAATGGTATTGATTGAAGTCCATGAAACCACAAAAAGATGTTCAGAGTTCAGATATAATGTTGTTTCTGTGGAAGCTTTATCGAAACCAATGACTGTAATTGTAGCTTTGCTTAGGGTCACGCTTTGTTGTAGTTTTTGGATCACATTACCTGCATTATCAAAGACTCGAGCTTTGAATGTGACTGGTGCAGGTGAAGTCGGACTATTGACCCAAACTCCATTCTTCAAGGTTCCTGAAGGTAAAGTCACTGAGATTGAAGTAGTAGGGGATGCTGGGATATAGAAAACCCATTGAACTCCAGTTTCATAGCTTAAACAGACATCAGACCCACTGCCACAGGCAATTGAGGAACGGGCTATCGAGTTCACATAAGATGCAGGCGATTGTGGGAGTTCAAAAGAAACATATGAAGCTGCGGATGCCGCAGTATAAGTGAAGACATATCTTGTATCAGTATCTACTATATTTGAATCTGGAGTCGTGATGGTGAAACCAGTAGTGGTAGTCACTAAATAAATTTTTAATTAGAAAAAAAAGTATGATGAAAACAATAATTACCTCCAGAATAAGCGGCTTGTAAGGTTAAAACCGTGATTGTGTTCAGATATAATGTGACATAAGTCAATTCTTGTCCCCATGTCTCTTCACAAACCTCGAAAATCACAGTGGCAGCGAGACCTGCAGTCATTCCATTGCGGATCTTTGGCAAATGAATATCAATGTTGGTATTAGCAGTCAATGGAGCGAATCCATAGACATATATATAGGAGTTTGAACTTCCTGAGCCGAGGATCAAATCACATTGAATATAAGGATTTGCGGATAATCCAATTGTTGAGAAACAAGGAAATGGAATTAAATCTCCATTGTTATTTGAAGTATATCCCAAGAGGTTATACCAAGCCAAATTACTATTAGAAAACGTGATCCTGAAAACATAATTTCTAGGTGTTGGGAGGTCATGTTGGATTGTATGTTTGATTATTAGATAATTCCATTCGGAAGCTTGAGTCACTATAGGAGTTATCGTTAAAGCAGATGGTGTTGGTATGGTTAGATAATCAGCAATCCAATCGCAGAAAAAAACCTCATGAGGTGATGTTTCTCCTGTTGAGTA
>Ga0302186_10001424_pt1 | contig 19870 bp, 16 predicted proteins | sample II_Bog_E1_2_FD_198782 | JGI IMG/M metagenome (GOLD analysis project Ga0302186, IMG submission 198782) | Peat permafrost microbial communities from Stordalen Mire near Abisko, Sweden - II_Bog_E1_1 | ecosystem: Environmental > Terrestrial > Soil > Wetlands > Peat | place: Sweden: Abisko...
TTTCGATCCTCAAAGTTATAATACTCTTGTAACTTATGCTTTATTTTCCAGCATTTTATTTTTAAACTACAAACATAGGGCCTTATTAAATGCATTTTTGAGCCCTTCACAGTTATCTCAATTGTTGTTCGATTTCTGATCGTGGGGACTTAGTAGAAAGCCTGACTACCATAACCCCACCCTTATTCCCTTAAATGCATTTTCAGCCTATCGTAGTTATTTTTATTGATGTTCGATCTCTGATCGTGGGAGACTTAGTAGTTTTATTTCTCTTTTCTTATTTGTATATCCTATTATTCTGAAAATTCTGATTCAGGCAACTAGCTACATAGTAAGTGCACACACTACCGGAGATCTGCTACCTTAGCTATTGTTTTGCATGGATTACAAATTCGCGCAAGCATTAAGTGATCATTATTTATTCTCTTTATACTTTTTAAATATTCCGCTGTCAAACGGTGTCCACAAACATGCTTTTAGATTTGCTTTCTTAAGACCCTTGTTTGCCCAGGTGTTACAGGTAAAAAACAAACCATATTTTCCCTTTGCTTCATAAAATGAGTCATTGTCCGAATAGGAAGCTCCGGTAATTTGCCGGGGTACACCTAAACTGTCCGGGCTGAAACTTTCAAGGATATAATTCGTTAACCTGAGATAGTTTTCCTTGCTGATACATATTTTTCTGCACGATTCTGACTCCCCGAGCCCGTTGTAAAAGGTCACATGCATGGCAGAACTGCTTAAATAAAACATGGCATTAAAGGCAGTACTGAATTTCAGATCGGCCCATGTTTTAGTATCAAGATAAAACCCTTTGTCGCCCCAACCAAATGCAACATTTACAGCTGACGGTTTCTTCGACCTGGTATCTGAGGGCTTTACATATTTACTCCAGTCCATATATTGATTCCGGAAAGGGAGAACTAAGTCCGTGTGAACGCCATTTGTCAGAATATGAATTTCTACATCTTTCTTTTCATATTGTTTAAAGCCTGAATTTACTGTTATGGAAGAAAGTCCGAATGCTGATACAAAATAAAGAATGATCAGGAGGAGAAATGCCCCCAAAATTTTAAGTATCCACAAACTGATTTTCTTAAATTTCATAGTTGAATGATTTTCTTATCTTTCTCTTCCTGCACTCTGGAAAAAATCTGCGAACTGTCCCATTTTTAAATCACCAATAAATACAATATGTCGTTTTCACCTCTCATAGACCTGACAGATTTTTGAAACCTGTTAGGTCTACTATTTAAAAGTTATCAGATTGCCACGGATTACAAATCTGCGTCAGGGGTGCCAGATGATTATTTGTCCTTTTTTTATCGTTCAGTAGTGTTTAATTTCTTTGATTTAAGTGATTTCAAAACGGATAATACCAGTTCGGCACTAATTCTGTTTTTTATATCTAAACTTATGTATTCAAAGACTATTTTACCACTGGTATCAACAACAAAAAGTGATGGCACTGGTAAAAATCCGGGATTCACACCTTCAGATCCTGTTTTCAGTATGGTTTCATAATTTTTTGGGGCTTTATAGGCAATTCCTATTGATTTTGCCAATGCACCATTACTATCCGAGTAAAGGCTATATTTTAGGGAATCTTTAGCTGTAGTCAGGTTTAGATTTTTAGGTGAATCCGTACTTACTGCTATAATCTGAAATCCCATTGAAACAATATCTTTCTCAACTTTCTGTATTTCCACCAAATGCAAATTGCAATATGGACACCAACCACCCCGATAAAATATCAGAACTGTTGGTTTATTGCTAAAAATGTTTTTTGTTGACTGTTTGGTTCCATCTGCTGCAACAATTGTTGTATCAGGTATAAATTCACTAATTAATAATGGAGAGACATCAGTATTCTTAGCCGGAAACTGAGCGAAAGAATGCTGAAATACGAGAAAAAATAGAATCAGTACTCCTAATGTTTGTTTTTTCATGATAAATTTGTTGTTATTTACCCTAAAATTTGGCTTTAGGGTATTGCCCTGTTTATTATAGTGGTATCCAGACTCCACTTTGTTTAATCCGAACGCTGCCGCAGGTCTTAGACCTGTGCCATTTAAAAGTTATCAGTTTGGCATGGATTATAAATCCGCGCAAGCGAGGTAAAAAACATTCAAAATTATAATCAATAAATTCAAGTCAATTTGAAAGTTAGTTGTCTCATGATGAATGTCGTATAAGAAGTGAAATTATTCTTACCAGAATTCCAATTCAACCCGTTACTATTAACAACAACCAGAGTTTCCCACGATTGTCTGTATTAGGTAAAAGCTCTTTTTTCAACCAAATGCCTAATATTATTAATGCAATAGGGAGTATGAAATCTTTAAGTTCTTCAATCATAATGATAAAATATTCATTAGTCTTAAAAGGTAAAGCCATGTTACCGTTCTTTTACTCATCTGCAAACCATGCTTCTTTTATTTGTTAGTTTATATGTTCGTTTTTTGTTTTTCGTTGTCAAATTCCTTGATGTAAAGTTCAAATTGTGCTTTAATTATTTTGTCAATATTTGAACGATTCGCACCGTCCCAATAATGTTGATGGTCCTCATATATTAAATCGTCTTTTGCCCAATATAAAAGTGCTAAATCTTGAAATTCACTGTCCATATTAAACTCATAGTAAATATCTGTAAATTCTTTCAATACTTCGGAATAATTGTTTGGTTTGTCAATGTTTGAAATAATTAAATAGTAAATATAGTTTTTTGTGGTTTTTCTTTTGTCTGAATAGTCAAGTTGTAAGTCTTCCAATACTTTGTTTGTCAAGTCTTGGAGTTCAAATTGATTATATGGTTTTGAAATTCCTGCAAGTTGGTATAAACTGTCAACTTCATAACCTACTTGCATCATTTCTATTGCCCATTCTGCCCAACTCTCATCAATGTCAGCATTACAAGCTTTTTCTTTTAAAATTCTATATGTTGATAATGTAAGTTCTTTCATAATAATCAATTGTCAGACTTCCAAAAAAGGAAACTCATTCTGTCAGTTTTTTTTCTTAAAATGACGCATTTCGTACGCTGCCGCAGGTCTGCACCCTCTGCCATTTAATAATTATCAGTTTGGCATGGATTACAAATCCGCACCAGCGGGAACATTGTCATAAATTGCGGGCAACCCACCAGATTATTATAATCACGAATACAATCCAGATTGCTATCCTGCTGAAAAGTGTTTTGTATAAACGCATAAAAAATCTGCTTTTTGATTTCAACAATTCAGCAAGAAACAAAAATAAAATATACGGAATAGAGAAAACCAATAGTGCATTCGCTTGAATTGCACTATTAATTTTGCCATTTAACAAATAGTGTACGGCTCGTTGAGAACCACAACCGGGACACTCATAACCTGTCAGCATCCTAAACGGACATTTAGGGTAAAAATGTGAGTTTTCAGGATTAAACCTGCTATAAATCAGTACCAGTAGAACAAATAGGATAATAACTAAACAAAAAAGAACTATTTTCTTTGTTCCCAACATTACCTGTTCATCATTGCAGCAAAGCCACCTAAAGCCACCATTACAATAATGTAAATAATAACGCCTATTATACCTATCCAAAATGCCCATTTAGTCCATTTCCCTGCCTGTAGTGAGGCTCTTTCGGCCCCTTCAAAATCACCGGCACCAAACTTCGAACTTACATTTGCTGCATTAACAATCCCGGCAATGCCAAATGGCAAACAACAGAAAAGTGTTACTAAAATAGATTCAACCAGCCACGTTTTGGGCAGTGGTTGATTTCCAACATTTCGTTGTGTTGCACTGGTTAAACCAACTCCACATTTTACACAGACTACCGCTTTTTCAGAGACTTCAGCTCCGCAATTTGGACAAAACATATTTTATTTATTTAAAAATTATGCCTCCACTTTCGGCTTTCGGCTTCTCCGTTATCTTGGCTATCTGCAAACTTGCATAAACCCTCGCTGGCGAAGGTCTGCGACCTGTGCCATTTAATAATTATCAGTTTGGCACGGATTACAAATCCGCACCAGCATTAAATGATCTTTATTTATTCTCTTCATACTTTTTAAATACTCTGCCCCTGTTTGATCCAAGTTTGAAAACTTGCAATCAGAGGATAGCGAGTTCGAGCGATGCACAACTTCCCGAAGAAAAATCGGGACAAGTGTGCTCAAAACCAGTGCATTTTATAACTAATTCAATTGACGTTAAAAACTTATTTTGTTTCCAGTCCAGGTTATGATTCACTCAAACTTGAACTAAAGATCCTTTCATCTCCTATACCTGGACTAAGAAGGAGTTTGTTATTTCTTTTTCCCCATTCATGTTTCTTGTTGCAGTTAAGGATACAATTACAGTACATATTATCTGTTTTTATCGTCGAATAGTGGTTCTACATACTGTCCTTGCTTTAAAATTGGATTTATTCGTGGATATTTTTTACCAGTAGTCAGAAATATCTTTCCATCTTTATAAGTAGCATCTGCATATTTTGGATATTCTATCCAATAATTCGCCTCTCCTGATTGTACCTGTTCTTGTCCGTTTACCACAAACTTGTCGAACGAGAATTGCATTACGGGGATGTCCTTTAATGCTATATTTGATTTAAAACCATCGCTATATATTTCTACAAAAATCCAAAGTTCTTTATTTAACATCAAGGTGTCTCCTGGAAAGGCCAGTGAACCGTTTATTACTTCCTGTTTGGTATTGTAAGAATAAATGCTCATGGTTACCCATCTGTGTACTTGACCTCTTAGCATTATAGTATCCGGGTCAGCTGTAAGACTTATTTTATACTGGCCTTTAGTCCATTCAAATTTTCTGCGAACACTGATAAAGTCTCCTTCATTACCACTACTACATTTATAACCTACTGAGTCTGTCCGGATAGCAGCTGTATCTCTTTCATCCCATCTTGAAAATATTAATCCACTTTTTCCTATACCATCCACTTTAGTTTGAATGCCTCCGTAATATCCGTGACTATTAATAAATCCATATCCCAATGGAGCAATGTATAAATTCAAATCATTAGGAATGTCACTTAAAACAGAGAAATCGATTTCAAGTTTTTCAAGTCTTACATCCTTTTTTAGTTGGGTTTTTATGTCGGTAAGGTGCCATGGTAGTGGCATTTCATTTGGAGAACTGAGCCTTTTTAATTCTCCAAGTTTTATAAGTTCATTATTGAAATCTATATTTTCTTTTCCAGGAATATATATTAGATTTTGCCAGGAACACAAACCATTATAGCCTGCTTTAACTGCTTTATTCATGAAATAGACTGCTGATTTTTCATCATTTTTGCTGACATAAATCCCTGCGTAAGTATAATATAACCATCCAATGTCTTTATATCCACTTTGCGCTGTTCTTATCAAGTATTTTTCAGACAATTCTATGTCATTTATATCTGCATAAATTGACGCTCTGGCATAAAACAATTTATCTTCAAGGTTCAATTCCTTTTTTAATTTATTATCCAGGTTGTCATATCGTTTTTGAGCCACATCAATCGTTCTTAATGCACTATCATAGTCTTGCTTTTTAAATTGTTTATCAAGTTCTTTATTACAACTATCTCTGAAAATTTGAAAAGATGCTTTTTGAGCTTCTGTTTGCGACGAAACAAATGTGCTGTATAGCAGTAAAAGAGTAATCGGTAGAACTTTAATTTTCATTATTGTTATGTGTCGTTATTTTTTTTATAATAATCGCTAAATACCTAAGCTATGGGCTTTATGGATTCCGGTAGCGTTCACTGTCGCTCTGCGACAGTGAATGAGGGAGCAATCAAAGATAGCAATCGGGACTGCCGAATGCATCAGCCACCAACTGCCCATAATTTGAGATCACCAATATTTATTTCATGTTTAATTTTTTCAGCTTATATGTTGCTTTTCTATGTTTTAAGGTACTTGCTTTTTCAAAATAATACTTTGCCCATCGAATTGATTGATTCACTCCATCTCCAAATTCATAACAAAGTCCAAGATTATATAATGCTTTCTTATCATCTTTTGCTGCAGCTTTTTTATACCAATAAATCGCTTTTGCATAATCCTGTTTTATTCCTTCTCCATAAATATAACAACGACCTAAATCCCGTTGAGCTTCGGTGTCTCCTTTTTTTGCTGCAAGTGTATACCAATGAATAGCTTTTTCAAAATCCTGTTTTACCAGTTCTCCATTAAAATAAAAGAATCCGATATTAAATTGAGCTTCCATTTTACCGTTATTCGCAGCTTGCAAATACCAATCAAATGCTTTATGTATGTCTTTCTCAACGCCTAAACCATGATCATAACATACTCCTGTGTAAAATTGAGCTCGAATATGTCCATTTGATGCGGCTCTAAACCACAAATTGAAAATCTCATCCCAGGGTTTTATCTTCTCTCTTGACTCATAGGCTAATTCATATGCTTTCTTAAACAATTTATCTGCTTGGGTTATGTTAATCTTGCCATCATTCATCTTAATCAATATAAGCTATGTCATTTTATTAATATCCTTGCCAGTCAATCATACTCCTCCCCTGTTTGATAACTTGCAGTCTGTGGATAGAGAGTTTGAGCGAAGCACAACTTCCCTAAAAAATCGGGACTAGTGTGCTCAAAACCAGTGCAGTTTGTAATTACTCCAATTGAAGTTAAAAACTTATTTTGTTTCCGGTCCAGGTAATGCTTCTCTCAAACTTGAACTAAAGATCCTTTCGTCTCCTATACTTGGACTAAAAAGGGATTGCCATATTTAAAGATATTATGAATTATAAAAAATTTTCTAAAAATAATAAAGTAATTATAACATTGAATTACTTAATGTTACTTTCCATTTATTTTTTATCCAATCATTATTTGTTCCATTAATGAGATGGAAAAGAATAACAAAATAAAAGAAATAACAATGTTTTCATTGGGTGACCAGGATTTGAGAAATAGTAATATTGCTTTTAAATGTTTGGCCAAAGCTAAACTGAGTACTGTCACAATATGCGGATCGATATCCACTGTAAATCACATTACTCCCGGGTGTAATAATGTTTACTTTTTCCTGATTGCATATTATATCAAAAACATACATTGGGCCGGGCTCAAGCTTATATATATAAAATGAACCACTTAGCGAATCCTTTTTCAAGATGCCTGTTTGATCGGAGACAAAGGTTTTGTTTTTACTATCACATCCGCAGTCGTTCTTATTGGTATCATCTTTACAAGACGCAACTGTGAAAATTACACCTGCTAACATGCTTAATAGATATATTTTTTTAAACATTGTTTGCGTTTTAGAATTGTTTTTTGAATTAATGGATTCACAGATTACTCAGGATAGTTACAACACTATTTAGTTGTACAATCGCTCATTCCTGTAATTGTAATTTCTAATTCTAACTCTTCTATTCTCTCTATTTGCAACCCCTTACCTCCAAATCCATTCCAAAAGTACGAACTCTATTTAACAGCTGCAACATTTTATGCATTTATTTTAAATAAACGTAAAAGAACTGAATAAATGAACCGGAAAGAAGCGTTACAATATGAAAATCAGTACGGATCTCAATTAGCTAGCAGTAAAACCACTTTAAACGAAATTCAATATGTTGCACCATATCAACAAAATAAATTTTACAGTTTTCTGCAATAATCGTATCTTTTTTCAGTGATGTTGACAGATTAGGATTCATAGAAATTGAACGAACATTTTGTTCATCTACAAAAGCTTAAATTACAGCAGCCTATAATTATTAATTTTTAATTCATTTCAATCCGGGTATTACACAAAAATTCCGCCGGCATTCCGCTCACATTACACCCGGATTAATAAAAAAATTAAGAATAAATAAACTCATAAACAAGACATAATTAAATCCTATATAGGGTTTAATTATGTCTTGTTTATTACTTGTTTATCTATTAATTATCTCTTTGTTTCGGGCGCAATGTCCGCGCAATGTCAGTGTAATTTTCCGGCAATTTTAGCAAAAATTTAATGTCAAAAGAAGTGAAGCCCCACTGTTTGGTTCAAGTTTGAAAACTTGCAGTCAGTGGATAGCGCAAGTTTGAGCGAAGCGTCCCGATAGCCATCGGGATTGTGCTCAAAACCAGTGCAGCACCGATAAATCACATGTGCCATTTATAACTGGTTTTAATTGACGTTAAAAACTTATTTTGTTTCCAGTCCAAGTTGTGCTTCACTCAAACTTGAACTAAAGTTACTTTCGTCTCCTATACCTGGACTATGAAGGTAAGGATTCATAGATATTGAACGAACAAATTGTTCAACTACAAAAGCTTAGATTTCATCACTCTGATAATTTTTTAACTGTTAATTATTAAAGCTTAAATTTTTTCAATCCTGGAATCACACAAAAATTCCGCTGATATTCCGCTCACGTTACACCCGGAATAAAAAAATAGTACGAAAAGTATACGGTACTATAACGGATATATAACGATCCTATATAGAGTCGTAATATTACCGTTATATTACCGTTACATTACCGTTATATATCCATAATTCGGGTGGAATTTCCGCGTAATGTCAGTGTAATTTTCCGGCAACTTCCCGGCAATTTCAGCAAAAATTTGAAGTTCAAAGATATGAGCCCTCACTGATGAGCAACGAGTATTGAGTGACAGTTTGTAAAATAAGCGAATAAGGGTGGGTTTTGGGGATGTTTGCTTTTCTACTAAGGGGGCAAAAACAAAAATAGGATACATTCCGGTTTATCGGAAAGGTGTTAATAATAAGGTGAATTCAGTCTTTCTGACTACTTGAAAAAGTGACTATCGGCTTTTACACTCAACTTTCAATTACTTTAAAATTTGTTCTGAATTTGCAGTTAAATCAAATATGAAGAGACAATTTACACCGTAGGTGTAATTTCGAATATGGTACATTCCGACTTGTCGGAATGTACCATATTTACTGAATACTCCTACGGAGTAAATAACTATAAAAGATTTATTTCAATAAAAATTCATTGATAAAATCATTACAAAAAGAATAAAAAACGAACTATGGTTGCAAAAGCTGATAGTCATTTAATATTTTCTTGCCACAAAGTCAAAATGACTAAATTGTAAATTCTATTGTAGTTAATTGGTATTCAATTGTAATCCCGATAGCTATCGGGAGTAAATGAATAAATCGTAAATAAACTATTGTGTTCTTCTATTGTGACTATCGCAGATTCCGATTTCGGAATTGTGTCTCCCGATAGCTATCGGGATGGTTATGTGTTTTGTATTTATTGTGTTCTTTCTTTTGTGGTTATGTATTTTGTGTCCTCTTGTGGTTGTCAGGTAAAACAAAAAAAAGCCCCGAATGAATAGAATCATCCGGAGCCTTTAATTATGAATTGTGCATTATGAATTATGAATTATTTTAGGTTTTCTTCGAGGAACCGATCCTGTTCCCAAAGCAGATGCATGATATTTTCACGGGCCACATAGTTATGGGCTTCCTTTGGAAGGATCAGCATGCGTACAGGAGCTCCGAGTCCCTTTAGAGCCTGGAAGTAACGTTCGGTTTGAAGGGTAAATGTACCCGGATTGTTGTCCTCTTCCCCATGAACAAGGAGTAAGGGGGTCTTCATTTTATCGGCATTCATAAACGGTGACATCGCATTGTATACTTCCGGGGCATCCCAGTAATTGCGTTGCTCACTCTGGAAGCCAAAGGGGGTCATTGTACGGTTATAAGCCCCGCTACGGGCAATCCCGCACGCGAACAGGTCACAATGGGTCAACAGATTTGCTGTCATAAATGCGCCGTATGAATGTCCGCCAACCGCTACTTTTTTGCGGTCGATATATCCCAGCGTATCTACTGCATCGATGGCCGCTTTGGCATTCGAAATCAGTTGTTCGATAAATGTATCATTGGGTTCGGCGCTTCCTTCACCTATAATCGGGAAAGCGGCATCATCAAGCACTGCATACCCGCGTGTCACCCAATACACAAACGAACCGTAATACGGGAATGTGAACTCATTGGAGTTCGCTGTGCTTTGTCCGGCACTGTTCTTATCAATATATTCGGTAGGATATGCCCAGATAAGGAGCGGAAGCTTTTCCTTTTTTGTCCTGTCATAATCCGCCGGCAGATATAAAGTTCCCGAAAGTTCCACACCATCGGCTCTTTGATACTTAATCACTTCTTTATAGACATCCTTAATGCTTTCAAATGGATTCGGGAAATGGGTGATTTGCGTCAGTGAATTTTTTTTCTTAAAGTTGCGGAAATAATAATTCGGATATTCATTCCTCGATTGAATCCGTACCAATGCTTCCCCTCTTTTATAATCCTCCACATCAATAATTTCTTCCATTTTATCGGTGTAAGCCGATTGATAGATACGTTTTGATTTCAACGTTTTCAGGTTAAATTCATCAATAAAAGGGAATTGCCCTGTCGGGGTATGTCCTTCACCAACGCTGTATAAGTTATTGTTTTCGATGGCAAGCACATATTTACCATATTCATTTTTTTCAGTTTCAAAGATTCCGGGATCGGAATACACATCCTGGAAATTACGGTCGTTGATGATTCTTGGATTCTCATCCGAGGTAGCCGGATTAATCAGATACGTCTTTTCATTCCGGGTATCATACCATTCGTCCTGGATGACTGCTACCGAATCATTTCCCCAGATCACATGCGAAAACCTGGATATTGTTTTCGAAATGAAAGCAGGTGCTTCCCTAAAAGGAGCTTTCCATTGGTAAAGGGCATCCCTGTATTCGACTTTTTGTTCCGGGTCACCCCCATCCAACGCCTCGACAAAATAAAGTGTGGCAGGTTGGTCAGGGCGCCAGCTCAGCCCGCGTTTTCCTTTGCGTACTGACATAAATCCTTTAGGCAATACCTCCGAAAGTGGCACTTCATTCACGGTTTTCACTTCATTTCCCGCCAGATCGTAGACAACCGAAAGCTGTGGAAAGCGGTTTAGCGGTACAATATAGGTAAAGGGTTTACGCAATGTTGTAACCAGGAGACATTTTCCATCTGCCGAAAATGATTCGCCGGCATACATGTCTGCTTCTTTAAACAATTCTGTTGTACCGTTTAAATCAATTTTATACAATTCGGAGGAAGTAAGTGTTACAAAATTAATTTCATCCGATGCGTTTTTCAACAGATCGGGATAGGTGCGGTTTTGAGATACCGACCCGTTACTCACAGATACAGTCGGTCCATTCGGCAATTTTGTCGCGGGGTCAATCAATGCCGGACGATCTTTTGGTAATAAACGGACTAACAATTGCCGGCTGTTACGGTACCAGTTCAGTGGATTACCCAGATTGGCATTGACAACGGGCTGTGTCAGGCATATAGCTGTTGCTGTTGCCACATCAAGTACCCAGAGTTCAACCCCAGGTCTAACAGTATTTGTAAATGCAATCTTCGTCTCATCAGGCGACCAGGTTACAAAAGCGATACGTGGATATTCGGGAAGGCCAGACACCTGAACAGGTTCTGTTTCACTTACCTTTCTTACCTTCAGGTTACTTATATAATTAACCGATGAACCAATGTTCGTAACCGGGTTAATTCGTAATCCGCCCATACTCATCTCCTGTTGATTCAAATCATCCAGCGATTTATAGGTGCTGTGATAACTCAGTAACATATATTCTTTTTTCGTATCAATCGACACTGAAGGTGCACGTTCATAATCAGCCAACTGCATAATGCTGTCTGGCGGAGTTTGAAATTTCATATTGTCGGGCTCTATATTGTTCTTTAAATCTATTGTCATAATCGAAATAGTTAATGTTAGTTTTCTCTTCTGAAAAACGTTTTTTATTCTGATTACAAAAGTAGACCAATCTTTCGGTATTGAAAAACGAATCTGAAATACGTCTTTTCAGAACGATTCTTCATGAAATTCAAATATGTTTGATGTATTAACAAAAAAAGCGGGTGTTTATATTACAATCGTGTAAAATATTTATTCAAAAACTTATAAAAATATGATTTTGAATAAATATACGAAACTATATACCTACATTTGTTGTCATCAGAAACTGTATTTATTAGACTTTTCAAAGAATTTTTATGAATAAACTATTTACTTTTCTCCTCCTTTCGCTTTCTCTTTCAGTTTTTTCTCAACCTTCAAAAGGGTATTACGATACCGCGACAGGTAAAAACACAACTGATTTACGCACAGCCATCCAGGCAATTATTACAAACGGACAAAGTGTAACCACCTATGATGGCTTATGGACTGCCTATAAATCGACTGACGAAAATTCATCAGGTAAAATATGGGATATGTACTCCAATTGTACATTTAACTTAGGAGCCCAACAATGTGGGATTTATTCAAATGAATGTGATTGTTATAACAGGGAACATACTTCGCCCCAAAGTTGGTTTGCCTCAGCGTCGCCCATGGTAAGCGACCTGTTTAATGTCTATCCCACTGATGGGAAAGTAAACGGGGAGCGGAATAATTATCCCTATGGTGAAGTTGGAACGACAACTTACACTTCGGCAAACGGGAGTAAACTGGGCACATCCGGTTTTGCCGGCTACACGGGAATTGTATTTGAACCGGTTGACGAATATAAAGGTGATATTGCCCGGACCTATTTCTATATGGCTACCCGTTATGCAGGTTTATGCGAAAGCTGGAGTGCCGGTGCCGAAGTGGTGTATAGTTCGGCTGATTTGGGATTTACTCCTTATGCCATGAATCTGTTCCTGAAATGGAGCAGGGAAGATCCTGTTAGTGCAAAAGAGATTCTTCGGAATAACGCTGTTTACGGCATTCAAAACAACAGAAATCCTTTCATTGATAATCCCGGCCTGGAAGAATATATCTGGGGGAATAAAACAACAGAAACATTTACGTCAACCAATGTTCAACCTACTTACCTGGGTGCTCCTACTATCGGTTCAACAGCAGATTTCGGAACGGTAGTCTTTCAAACGACCGATACAATGTCGGTGTTTATTAAAGGCTTTCATCTATCCGGTGATTTAACGCTTTCATTAAGCGGAACGAACCCATCAGCATTTACTATCCCTGCTGCTACAATACCACAAGTAAATGCAGAGGCCGGTTTCAGACTTGTCATCAATTATTCGGCACAGAGTTTAGGGAATCAAACAGCCCTGCTCACCATTTCAGGAGGTGGAATTGCAACTACCCCGATCACCTTAAATGCAACCTGTATCGATGGCTTTAAAGCAATCCGGGCAAGCGATATTACCACTAACGGCTTTACCGCTAACTGGACTTCATCCGCCCTGGCTACAGGATACAATCTGAATGTTTATACTTTGGCAGGAAACGGCAGTACCGGACCAACATCCATATTGGAAGAAGATTTTTTAACCGGATTGCCTACAGGATGGACAAGTAAAGGTTATACTGATAATTCTCTGGCAAGTGCCATTAAATTTTCGTCAGGATCTAATTATGGAGAAATTACATCTCCTGCCCTCGACCTGTCAACATTCCCTACTGTTTTGACAGTCATTGCGAAACAATATAACAATGATGCAGGGGCAAAACTTTCTGTTCTTGTAAATTCCGACACCCTGGCAACCTGGATTACCGGTATTAATTACCAGACTTACACTGTAAATGTTCCGGTTAAGACTAGTACGTCAACTATTTCCCTATATGCAGCTGCCGGATCAGGCCACAGGGTCTATGTCGATTATGTGAAACTGGCCACTCAGGGCTCTCCACAGGTACCTGTGTCAGTGAACGGATATCCGGTGTCGGTAGGAAATGTATTGAGTTATTCAGTTACAGATCTTCAACCCGATTCTACCTATTTCTATAAAATAACTCCCGAAGGAAACAGCACCATAGAATCGGATCAGATTACTGTTCATACATTACAACTTTCAAGTGGTGTGACCGATCTGACAAATAACAAACTAAAATGGTCAGTAAATGCCACGGGAATATCTGTCTGGAATTTACCAACGAACAGCAATATTCTAGTGCTGGATATAGTAGGTAAACAACTGCAATCAGTTCAAAATTCATCTTCTGAAATAAAATTGAATCTATCTCAGAAAGGAATTTATTTATTGCAGGTGAAACAAAACCAGGAAGTCAAAACTTATAAAATCATATATTGATTCCGATACTAAGAATAGAATAATTAAATCCTTTTTCATAATGCGGGTCGTTCCGGTTCTTTAATTGAAACGACCCTCATTTTTGTTGTATCCTGATTTAAATCAAATGGGTTAATTTGTGTCATGTTCTGATTTTTATTGCACTACATACTACCTACTATTGTCTACTTTGCATCTTGCTCCTAACCTCTTACTCCTTACTCCTTACCTTTTACTCCTTATCTCTTACTCCATACAAATACCGACCTCTCCCCCTGCCCCCTCTCCCAAGGAGAAGGGCAAAGCCATTGACCATCAGTTTCTTTATTTTATTTTTTTATGTCCTTACCCCTTACCTTTGTCCTTTGTCTTTTGTCTTACTCCTTGCTTCTTACCTCTTACTCCTTGCTCCTTCCCTCTTACCTCTTACTCCTTGCTCCTTACCTCTTACCTCTTACTCCTTGCTCCTTCCCTCTTACTCCTTGCTCATTCCCGTGACATTCCCATCACATTCCTTAAAATACATTCTACTAATTCAGGAATAATTCAGATATTTCACAGATATATCACAGTCCTATATAGGACTGTAATATCACTGTGTTATTACTGTGACATCACTGTGACATCACTGTGATATATATGGAATGTGATGGGAGTGTCGCAGGATGCAGACCGTAATGTCTGAAACAGATTAAAAGCAAATCAGGGTGCCTATCGGTAAAATTACGGAGTTGGGAATCTGATTGGGAAAAACTGGAAAGTGTACGTTTATTCTGAACGAAAGTGTACAACTTTACAGTGGAAATTTTGTACTGCAAAAATAAATATATTTGTTTTATTCCCCAACTGAATATTCATATTTAACTTCAACGAAATTACATTTTTAGGTTTAGGCGCTTAGACCGCCCGTTTTTCTTCATCAATTGACTCCTGCTTTAGCTGGAGGATTTGAAATTTAAATAGTGATTGAGGCTTTAGCCAAATTCATATCAACTGATATTAAATAGATTGTAAAATAATATATTCGGCTAAAGCCAATATTTAATGCATAATCATACTCCAGCTAAAGCTGGAGGCAATTGAAAATTAGTAACAATAGTCGGTAATATTTGATGAATAGCGCCCATAAAAGAGGTCCTAAATTTTATTATACAGTTCACAATCAATCATTTAATTTGAGCTGCTTAAGCGCCTATATCTATACATTTTAACTACAGAGAACACAATAGAAGGATTTTCTATTTACCATTGAACTAACATATTAATCAATCAACCAGTTAACCAACGGAACAAGTAACGGCCCGTTTACGGGATCAACCATTCAAACATTCAACTAATTTATTGACTTTTCATCTTCAACGCGGAACGCGGAACGTCAAACACGGAACACGGAACACGGAACGCGGAACGCGGAACACGGAACCAATTAACCAATTCGATTGTTATAATATCTTAAGTATCAATTAAACATCAATCTCTATTTTATATTCGGACATTTTTTGTTATTTTTGGAGGTTCTAACATTTAAATCTGTTGAATATGAAAACTCAAACCCACATTGCATTTGACAAAATAATGTCAATCTGTTTGTTTGTCCTTATAGTAACAGTGATGCCCGTCACAGCGAATACTCTTTCGAACTTACCGGTAACAACAAATACCGAATCTGAACACTTTACAGAATACAAGGGTAAAATTGTCGATAAGAAATCAGGGAATGCATTGCCATATGCCAGTCTCATTGTATCCGGAATGAATATCTCCACCATTTCGAACAGTGAAGGAGAATTTTCACTTAAAATACCAACCGATCTCCCCAATCCAAGTATTGTAGTAAGCTTTATTGGATTTAAAAATAAAACCGTTTCATTGACTGATTTAAAATCCGGGAAATCAAAAATCAGTATGGAACCGACTGCAATTGAATTGCCCGAATTAAATGTCATTTCGAAAGATGCTGAAGTGCTGATGAGGGCTGTACTGGAGAAAAAAGGCCATAACTATTTTAACACCCAAACCCTAATGACCGCCTTCTACAGAGAAACGATTAAGAAAAACAGAAAGTATGTATCGTTATCCGAAGCTGTTGTTGAAATAAAAAAACAGCCTTACACTTCGTCAAAAGCAGACGCAGTGAGGCTTTACAAAGCACGTAAAAAAGCAGATTATTCAAAACTGGATACGCTGACATTTAAATTGCAGGGTGGTCCTTTCAACTCATTGTACCTTGACATCATGAAAAATCCCGATTATCTTTTCACAGATGAGATATTTAAAAATTACGAATTCACTTTTGACCGCTCTACCCATGCCGATAACAAGCTGATTTATGTGCTCGATTTTAAACAAAGAGCAAACGATTCTGAGCCTCTGTATTTTGGGAAACTTTATATTGATGCTCAGAGTTTAGCGTTAAAAAGTGCTGTTTTCAGTCTGAATATAACCAATAAAGAGGAAGCAGCAAGTTTTTTTATCATGAAAAAGCCGTTCAATGCCAGAGTATATCCGACTGAAACGAAATACAGAATAGACTATCTTGAAAAAGATGGGAAATGGTATTATTCGTACAGCCGTATTGAACTTGGGTTGAAAATTATCTGGAAGAAAAGATTATTCAATACAAATTATTTTTCCACTGTAGAAATGGCAATAACCGATTGGGGTAAAGGTTCAGAAGCCAACGCTGTCGATTTCAAAGAGAGACTAAAACCATCCGTTATTATCAGTGACCAGGCAACAGGCTTTACCGATCATCAATTCTGGGGCGATTACAATGTTATTGAACCTGAGAAATCAATTGAATCGGCGATTAAGAAGATTCAGAAACAACTGGAGAAGAAGAAATAGGAGCTAAGAACCGAGAGCTAAGACATAAGACATAAGACAAAAGACATAAGATAGAACAGGAAAACGCTCAAAAGTATTTCGTACGTTTTGAGGTTTACTGCGTGAAACCCGGAACTCCTCAACCCTTTTAGTCGCACTCCCACATCCAGGGCACAATCATTCTGCAACCAACACCAAGTGGGAGGGCGACAATCCCATAACCTCAAACTCTTCAAACCTTTCAAACTCTTCAAACTTCAAACCTTTCAAACCTTTCAAACTCTTCAAACTCTTCAAACTCTTCAAACTCTTCAAACTCTTCAAACTCTTCAAACTCTTCAAACTCTTCAAACTCCTCGACTCTTTTAGTCGCACTCCCACATCTAAGGCACAAGCATTCTGCAACCAACACCAAGTGGGAGGGCGACAATCTCATAACCTCAAACTCTTCAAACCTTTCAAACCTTTCAAACTCTTCAAACCTTTCAAACTCTTCAAACTCCTCGATCCTTTTAGTCGCACTCCCACATCTAAGATTCACGTTTTCTGCAATCAACACCAAGTGGGAGGGCGACTATCTCATAACCTCAAACTCTTCAAACCTTTCAAACTCTTCAAACTCTTCAAACTCTTCAAACTCTTCAAACTCTTCAAACTCTTCAAACTCTTCAAACCTTTCAAACTCTTCAAACTCTTCAAACTCTTCAAACTCTTTTCCTTAGTTTTTCCCAACGTATGTCAATATATAATGGATTTAAAACAAATATGCAATAGCAAATGTTATGAGTCTACTGTAGTTAGGCTAAGATGATAGCATTTGAAAATGTATTTTTTTGTACCTTTGCAGCTTATTTCAAAAAGGATGATTTATCATCTGTCTCTTTAATAAATTGATATTATGTCAGAAACTATATTAGAACAGGTAACCCAGGGAGAATATAAATATGGTTTTACAACCGATATCGAAACAGACATTATTCCCATCGGACTGAGTGAAGATGTGGTGCGTCTTATTTCGAAAAAGAAAAATGAACCTGAATGGATGCTTGATTTCCGTTTGAAATCATACCGGTACTGGTTAACACTGAAGATGCCGGAATGGGCACATCTCAACATACCTGAAATTGATTATCAAAGCATTGCCTATTATGCCGCACCCCGTAAAAATGCACTTAAGAGTATGGACGAGGTGGATCCTGAATTGATAAAGACTTTTGATAAACTCGGCATTCCGTTGCACGAACGCATGTCTTTGTCGGGAGTTGCCGTAGACGCCGTGATGGATAGTGTTTCAGTCAAAACGACCTTCAAAGAGAGTTTATCCGAATTAGGAATTATTTTCTGTTCATTCAGTGAGGCGGTGGAACACCACCCTGATCTGGTACAGAAATATATGGCCTCGGTAGTGCCTTATACCGACAATTTTTTCGCCACTTTAAATTCGGCTGTATTTAGCGATGGTTCATTTGTTTATATTCCAAAAGGTGTACGTTGCCCCATGGAACTTTCGACTTATTTCAGGATTAACGCCCTGAATACAGGGCAATTTGAACGTACCCTGATTATTGCGGATGAAGACAGTTATGTTTCGTACCTCGAAGGATGTACGGCACCTATGCGCGATGAGAACCAACTTCATGCAGCCATTGTCGAAATTATAGCATTGAAAAATGCTCAGGTAAAATACTCTACAGTTCAGAACTGGTACCCCGGTGATAAGAACGGCAAAGGGGGAATTTTTAATTTTGTGACTAAACGGGGCATTTGTAAAGGGGATAATTCAAAGATTTCCTGGACACAGGTAGAAACCGGTTCAGCCATTACATGGAAATATCCGAGCTGTATCTTACTGGGCGACAACTCTTCTGCTGAGTTTTATTCGGTAGCTGTCACCAATCATCATCAACAGGCGGATACCGGCACTAAAATGCTGCATATCGGCAAGAACACCCGCAGTCATATCCTTTCGAAGGGTATTTCGGCAGGCCAGGGCCAGAACAGTTACCGTGGTCTGGTGAAGATCAATAAAAATGCCGTGAATTCACGTAATTACTCACAATGTGACAGTTTGCTGCTGGGTGATAAATGTGGTGCACATACTTTCCCGTATATGGAAGTAAGTAACGATTCGTCAGTGGTCGAACACGAAGCCACCACTTCTAAAATCAATGAGGACCAGATCTTTTATTGCAATCAACGGGGCATTTCAACGGAAGATGCAGTGGGACTTATCGTCAACGGGTATGCGAAAGAAGTGCTGAACCAGTTGCCTATGGAATTTGCGGTGGAGGCACAGAAACTGCTTCAGGTCACTCTGGAAGGCTCGGTGGGATAAAAAAGATGAACCACAAGAGGACACAATAAATACAAAATACATAACCACAATAGACACATTAGGACACAATAGAAGAACACAATAGATTAAAATATCAATAGAAAGCATGGTTGGATAAAACTAACCACAAGAGGACACAAGATATATAAAATACATAACCACAATAGACACATTAGGACACAATAGAAGAACACAATAGATTAAAAATTCAATATACTAATACTAACCACAATAGACACAGTAGGAAACAAATTTATTTACAATTTATTCATTTACAATTTAAAATATAATACAAATTGACCACAATAGTTAATAGACAATTGCCTTTAGGAATAAGGCATTTGATTATATGATCTGGTTTGAAATCTTAAAATACCGTCAGGTATTTCTCTATTGTGTTCTTTTTTATTTTATTTTTGTGCTCTATTGTGTCTATTGTGGTTATGTATTTTAATTTTTTACTTAACTGTGGTTTAGAAGAATGTAATATAGAAAAGAGGACACAAAAAATAATTTTAAATCAATTATATATGTATTCTACTAAAAATGAGATTAATAAACTATGTCATGAAATTTTAAATTGTGCTATTGAAGTTCACAGAGTGTTAGGTCCTGGTT
>Ga0302186_10001426_pt1 | contig 19862 bp, 18 predicted proteins | sample II_Bog_E1_2_FD_198782 | JGI IMG/M metagenome (GOLD analysis project Ga0302186, IMG submission 198782) | Peat permafrost microbial communities from Stordalen Mire near Abisko, Sweden - II_Bog_E1_1 | ecosystem: Environmental > Terrestrial > Soil > Wetlands > Peat | place: Sweden: Abisko...
AATTTCTGGATAAAAAGAAAAAAAATCCATAAGAATATTTTTTTTGATTTTTATTAAAAATTTTTTTCAAAAAAACATCTAAGAAATCCAATGAAACTCATTAATTTTAAAACTCAACAAACCTCAAATACAAATTACAAAAGCACATAGCCTAAAAAATAAAAAACATAAAAAAACAATATTAAAAAAAAAATTTAAAAAAAACAACCCCAAACAAACTCCAATCCACCCGATCCCAAGTCTCATCCCATGCGTTCGCAACCCCCTCAAGCCCTTTTCCTTCAAATTTCCCTGCTGATCTCTTCAATAACCTCCAAAAAATCCCTCAAAAAACATAAAACTGACCTTTTCTACGTAATTTTGAACTCATTTTCCCTTCTTATTTATTTTTGCCATAGCTCCTTTCTCTTCTCGGACCGCAATCAGAAGGCCTTTTCCTGATAAATTTGCTTCGACAAATCAATTTATCAGAGCTCAAAGATCCTTTAAATGAAAATAATGAGAAGCCTTCGAAGATCAGAGCGGCTCTTTTCCTACAAAGACTCGAGAAAATCCAGGATTCCTTACAAATTCTGGATGTTTTCCCTGAAATCATGGAGGATTTCGTGATCAATAGACATATGTCTCTTTATGAAGCCTTCGTTTTATTGATAGATTGCTTCAAAGTGTCTATAAGACTTGAAATAATCTTGATTTTCTCATTGATTTTCTGCGGAGCATACACCCCTCAAATCCTGGACCTTTTTCTGTCAAAATTCGCTGAGTTCTTCAATCCAGATAGCTCTAATAAATCCCTAGAAGACCTCTTCTCCCCTTCCCAAGCCCCAATATTAGATTTCCTGAGGTCTGATCCCACAATAGAACCTCTGAGACAGAAATTCCCAGGTTTTTTCCTTGAGAAACCCATTGATCTCAATCCAGAAAGACCATTAATTGAAGATAATCCTCAATATAAGAAATTCCTCAATTTAGACTTTTGTCTGAAACCCAATGAACTACTTCAAGAATTCACTGGAAGTCCTCAGGAAATCATCAAGCTTTTCCCAAAAACCTCTTTCCATGATGATGAATTTTCGCTTTGTCTAGGCTCCATAGCCAAAACCTACCCTGTTCTCGAAGACCTCAGTCAACGCCTCCTCAATAAATTACTTGAAAATCAAGGAAATATAGACACGATCAATGACAAATCATTAGAGAAAAAAACAATGAATTTCAACCTAGAAGCCTTCATGAAGACCTTCCCAGATTCCACCATCAAACCTGCCCAAATCCTTCAGAAACTAGATAAAAAAACCTTCAGAAAACTATTCAAAGACCCAAAGATCTTTGCCAATTTCATCAAGATAATACAAAGATTCAGAAAAATCTATAATTTGCCATTTCCTGTCCATCTGCTTTTCTCCAAATGGATCAACATCCATTCCCAAATCCAATTCCTGCTCACTTTATTCAACACGGGGTCACCAGACCTGATTTCCTGGGCGGAAATCCAACAAAAAAGAGTGATTTCCTTGGATTTCAACCCTACTCTCAGATATGCCAGTCTATCCCCAGCGATTTTGCAATTTTGGTGTTGTTTGGATTTCTTGGAAATTCTTATAGAAAGCTCAGAAAGTGAATATTTCGCCCAAATCCGGAATCTATTCGAATTACCTTTAGGCAAAACACCCGATCTTCTCATCATCGGATTATCACAAATAAAGCCGAAATGTGGGTTCGTTTTATTAGAGGAATTGTTCTCAGGATTATTTCCTTTATATTTATTGAATCATTCGAATTCCATACCTATATTGGAAGCCCTTTGGAAATATAATGAGAAATTGATGATCGAAGCGATTTTCGCGTTATATAAAAAAGAAAATTCCTCATTGAATTTATCGAGAGTCCTTGATATCACACAGGAAATTAAAGATTCACTTATTCCATTGACTAATTGCAATTTCCTCAATTTCTCAGTCAGTTTGGGCATTTTAGCCAGTAAAAGAGAATTCCTACATTTCGAACATTGGCTCAATGAAAGACTTAAACTCTCTGGAAACCCGTTTATCACCTCATTGTTGAAATATATTGAGGAAAACGTGCTTTTTCATTGCGAAACTATTGAAAAAATGCCACAAAACCCAGTCACCAACTTCCAAAACGCTTGTCTTTCGATCCTGGAAAAAGCACAATTGTCATTGGAAACATTGGGGATTATCATGGAAAATCTATTAGGCAATGGATTTGATAAATTGTCCATTAAAAATCAAAAGAAATCACAAGAGGTTTTCGCAGGAATTTGCAAATTTTTCCCACCGTTGGCTGGAGTTCATGAAAGCGCCAAATTGGAAATAGAAAATGCTGCTAATATGTATTTCCAAAGATATTATTATAAAGAGATGAAAGTGGAAGAACTCATGGAATTGCTGGGGAAATTGAAAAGCTCGAACAATCCTTCAGAAAAAGAAATCCATGCCTGCATGTTGCATTATTTGTTTGATGAATTCAGACATCATGAGGAATATTCTCCAGAAGTTCTCGTGATGACTGGAAGCATTTTCGGAAATTTGATCAATTCGAAGTAAATGATAGAATTTTTTTTTGGAGGGGGGAGGGGGGGTCTTTCTCTTTCTCTTCATTTCACACTTTTCCCAATTTTTTTTGTTGGATACAATTTTTTTTACATATACCAAATGTTTTACATTTTTTTCATTTTCGTGTCTCTCTCTCTCTTTTTTTTACACTTTCCCAATTTTGTTTTTTCGATACAACTTTTACATTTACTAAATTTTTTACATTTTTTTCATATTAGACTACGAAAATATTTACCAAATTTTTTTTTTGGAAAATTGTCCATGTTACATCATTTTTATATTTATTTTTTTTCTAAAAAAACATTCCAAATTTTTGTTTCACGTCCACCAATTTTTTTTTCAAAACATTTCCATGTTCCTCACAATTTTTTTTATCCATTTCCCAATTTTTTTTTTTCAATAAATAATTTTTGATTTTTATCTAAATGAATACTTTAAAAAAGGATGTTGGATGGATCTCCATTATTGGAAATGGCTCTTCAATGTGTGAGATATTGTCTAGAGAAAGGCTCTATTAAAAGGGTGGATTTCGCAAAAGAGGCCTTAAATTGTTGCAAGAGAAGGATGCATGAATTGTTTGACTTTTTCCAATCTCTCTTTTACATCGAAAACATCAAGGAGAAGCTTTCAGATTTCCTCTATGAGCTTTTTGAGGTATTTCCCTAAAACTTAAAATTTTTTCATAGATTAGCTATAAATCAGGATTCTAAAAGAGCTGGGAGACCTTTTGAAATCAAGCCAGATGTCCTTTATTATCTCCAGACCCAGAAAACCCCTTTATTCACAAAGCAATTCGAGCCTCAGAAAGCTTCTCTAGGCTCAAAGACCATGAATCTTCAATATCCCACAAAAATCCAGATCCCATCCAATGAACCCTCAATAAATATCCTCGAATTTATCAATAAACAAAACGAAGAAACTGAGCCTATAGAGGAAGAAACTATGAATCAAATGACCTTCCATTTGAATAGTTTATGTCAGAGTAATCTCGTTGAAAAAGGTCCTGAATTACGTAAAATCTTGGAAAAGAACGAAAATGCTCAAAAATGGCTAGCTAGAACACTGGTTTTCAAGCGGGTGATCCAAGAAACCCTCACTAAGAACAATTATCTCCAATTACTCATTCTTCTTCAAATCAAAAACCTCAATAAACTCGTCCTGAAGGAAACTTTCTCTTGTATTCATAAATTACTCAATTTGCAAGTCAGCGCTAATGAAAAAGCCGCGATTCAAGTCAAAAACTTCCTGAAAAACCTCGGATTTTGGCTCGGACATTTGACTTTGGCCCGCAACAAGCCGATTATCATAAAAAGCTTGAATTTGAAAGTGTTGCTCAATGAAGCTTTGGTCAATAATCGTCTTCAAATCATAGTGCCATTTATCTGTAAGATCCTTGAAGCCAGTAAAAACTCCGAAGTCTTCGATCTAAATAATCCTTGGATCAAAGGGATCCTAGCGATTCTCAATGAGATCCTTAAGAATGAAGATGTGAAACAAACTCTCAAACAAGAAATCAAGCTTCTCTTTAATTCTCTCGAATTAGATGGGAAGACTTTCGATAAAACTCTGACTTCAGAGGCTTTTTTACCCACAAAACCCGATTCCTCTTCTAATGCTTCTAATGAATTGAATTTCCTCTCTATGAACTCCAATGTCTTGACAAAATATATTCAAAAAATCGCGAATCTGAGAGAAATAATATCCAAAGTTCTCACTAAAAGCATCATTGAACTATTAAACCCTGTGATTTCAAGAACTGTGACTATAGCTATGATCACAGGTAAGAAATTAGCCAATAAAGACTTCGCATTGGATTGTTCAGATCAAAGATTCGAACATGGCACAGGATTTATAGTTCAAAACCTTGCTTTTTCTTTAGCTTTGGCCACTGCTAAAGAACCCTTAAGAAACTCAATTCAACAGGGTCTTGCCAATGAATTACAGACTTTTGGACTCACGGAACAGGAATTCGAAGAGATTTTAGAAGGAGTTATTAATGAGAATATGGATAACGCGATTTCCTTCATTCAAAGGAAAGTCCAAGAAAGAGCCAATCTCGAATTAACTCAAGATTCTGAAGTGAAAGAAGGCATAGAAAAAAGAAAACAAGGGAATTATCAACCTGATGAAGGCTTTTTGAAGAATTTAGAGGTTTTGCCAATGGTTTTGAAGCCTGATCTCAAAGGACTTAATGAAGAGGAATTCCGGGTTTATGAATATTTCAATAAAGAAGAAGCTATGGCGAAAGAATCTATGGAAAATATAGGCGAAAAGACTGTGATAATGAATTGGCTGAATACTATACAAAGTCTTGATAATTTGATAGAGGAAATCAATGAAGTTGATTTAATGAATTTCCTTAATTCATTCAAAGACTTCTTTAATGCTAATGGAGGCTTTAATGAAAATCAAACAATTGATTTCGCGATGAGTTTCATTCAAATCGTGGTTTTGAAACCCAGGAAATCAGAACTTTTATTGAAAACAGTGCAATTTTTAGCAGGAAAACATATAAAACGCGTTTCGAAGGAAATAAAGAATTTCCTCTTGAATTTACAAGAAAATGTTCTTAATGATCATGCGAAATTTAATGAGACTTTGTTATTAAATCTCTTTAATTTTAAGCTTCTTAATGAGAAAAGTCTTGATAAAGTCTGTGGAACCTTATTAAAGAAACCCTTAGTTAATGTCCAAAATTCCATAGTCAAAACCCTCAGTTTCCTTATATTCACTAGTAAACAAATAACCCCAAAAGATTGTTTATTAAGTAGCGTTTCATTTGGAAATATAGAGAAATCCAATGAAAATGTGATAAAATTCCTAGAAAACCTCAATAAATTCAGCAGTTTCGCAGTAAGAACCAATAGAAAAGCAGAGATTCTTGAATTTCTAGAGAAAAAAAGTCCATTTCATGAGAAAATCTATGAGCTTTTCCAACGATTCCTCTTGCTTTTCTTTAATAAAGTGAAAAATGAGGCTCTTTCCTTAGAAATCCTGAATAATTTCGAGACTCTTTTCCTTCATGAAAGTGAGGAGATTTCCATGAAGACTTTCGCAATTTTGTTAGAACTTTCAATAGTCCATACGACCAATTCGCTTCAATATATTCGAAAACTAGGTATTTTAGACATGGATTTCACATTATTGGATGCTTTCGAGATCCTTTTTATTCAGATTTTCATAAGAATAAAGGAAAGAACGAGACTTTTAGAGAATTTCCTTGAAGCCTTCGAATCAGTCTTAAGTCTAATTCATAGAAACGACCCTGGATTCAATCAAAGGCCTTTTTCTCATCTTTTGATGGGTTTGATAGAGGAAATGGCTAAAATTGAGGGTAATTTGATAGAGCTTTATTTCATAACAGTGAAGAAAATGCTCGATATTTCTCCTAATAAGTTTCCAGGCTTTATAATAGGTTGGATCGAGCTTTTAGGACATCATTTATTAGTGCCTAGTATCTTAATGAAGGAAGAATTGCAATATTCATATCATTTATTATTAATCGAATTGATGAGATTTTTTAAAAAGATCATCAATGAAGAGGAAATGAAGAAATCTGTAGGATTCAAAACCTGTTATTTGGCTATTTTGAAACTCATGCTTGTATTATTACATGATTTCCCTGAATTCCTCGCAGTTTTCGCCATGAACCTTTGTAATGAAATCCCTGAGGGATTCATTCAAATTCGCAATATCGTGTTAGCGGCTTTCCCTAAAAATATGAGACTCATTGACCCATTTCAAATAACAGACGTATATTATAAATTATTTGAGCCCAATTTTCTAATTTTCGCTTAATTTCATTAATAAAAAAATCTGAAAAAGGTCAATAAAATCGAGAATTTCAAGGAAATGCCGAAAATCTTCTTCAAAGACTTTGAAGAGAAAATCGCAGAATTGAGTCTTCATGTAATATATATTGTCTTTCCAAAGTGTTTTCATTTTAGGATAATTTCAAGGTCCATATCAGAGAATTCATAACAGGAAGGAAAGGGGTAGTTCTCACCATTCTTGAGAAATTCAAGACTTTTGAAGGAATAAGTACTAAATCTCTCGAAATTATATATTTTTCACTGCTATTCAGCTGATATACACGCTGTCAACGCCTTCGTCGTCGGAATCCCTTGGATCCTCTATTCAAATCCAGCCAAAAATAATGCATTTTTCTGGGATAATAAGACTGAAGCAGAAAACTTATTAATTGTAATAACTTGTTTTTATAGGGGAATTTTAAGAAGAGGGGTTTTTTATAGCAAATGCTCAAAAAGGCTGGGTTCGAAATCAGGGAAGTATTGCTAAATTGTGTCATGAATCAAATCAGATATCCCAATCTACTCTCGCAATTCTTCATTAATCTGATTTTGACTATTTTCAATGATAGAAATCTGGGGGTCTTGCATGAACAAATCGCGAGGTTTGTTCTGTTTTTGCTTTTTTTTTGCAATTTTTTATGCCTTTTTTTATATTTTTTGACAATTTATTTTGAGTTTATAAATTTTTTGAAAAATTTTTTGCATTTTTTTCATTTTTTTGCATCATTTTATTGCATCATTTTTTCATTTTTTTGTATTTTTTTGCATTATTTTTGCATTATTTTTTGCATTTTTTGCATTTTTTGCATTTTTTGCATTTTTTGCATTTTTCACACTTGCATTTTATATTTCTTTTCTAAACATTTTTTTTCTTAATGTTTTTTTTCAATTTTTTCTCTTTCATAGAGTGATTGTGGAAAGACTGATCATAGAGAAACCACATCCTTGGGGTTTGATGTTTACGTTTATTGAATTGATCCGGAATCCGGGATATTGTTTCAAGGAGATTTTCAGTGAGAATTTATTCAACATCATAATCCAACGGATTTTTAACTCATTGAACATCAGTTGATCTTAAGTGTTTTTTCAAATAAATCAAGGAAATTAAAAAGAAATTTGAGAATTCGAATATAAAAAAAATGATCGGTTATTTTAGTTTAAATTTGAATTTTTATCAAAAAGAAAATGGGCAATTTGCCTTGTAAAGCCACTTCTAAAAAACCTTCTTCCTCAGGCTTCTTATTTGAGAAATCCATAGAAAATCTTGAATATAATCCAAAAAATGAAGAAAATAAATGCTCAAATGACCAAATTCAGAGGAAACATCAAGTTTTTCTAATGAAATCGAATGAAATCCAAGAAACCTCGAATTTCATGAAGAACTATATCATTTTTAAGCAAAACCTCGAAATCAACAGCAATATAACCGCTCCAAATATCGTGATTTCGCATGAGACTTTCTCGAAAACTCCTCAGAAAAACCCAGAAAATTCTGAAAAACCCATGAATTCCCCTATCAAAAGCTTCAAAGATCTCTTCAATAATGATGATTCTCTTTATATCCCAGCCTTGAAACCTTCTTCTCATTTAGAAAGCCTTCAGAAATCACATAAAGAAACCAAAAATTCGACTCCAAATTTCTTCAGAAATTCTATGGAAATCAATGAATTATTGCCCTATCTCCCGAAACAGCCTTCTTTTATCTCGATTCTCAGTGAAGAAATACCCAGGAAACTCACTATAAAACAAATAAAGCTTGAATCTTTAGAGATTTCAGAAGAAAACCAATTGGAAGAAGATAAAACCTTCAAGGAATTCTCTATAGAAGCTGAGAAATCGAGCTCAGAATCCTCAGAACCTCAACAAATCCATATCAATCTCTTGGATTTATTACAAAATGAGCTGAAAACCAGAAGAAACTCATTATCAATGAAAGGAACACCGATAAAAACACCGCAAAATCAAGAAAAACTCATAAAAAACGATTCACAATCTTCATTCCGAACGCTAAAAAAAACAGATTTCCTATCTCCGTTGAAACAAAACCAGAATGCGACGAAAGAAACCCTTTATCTTTCAAAGAAAATCACTTAATTTTATATAAAATCTCCATTTTTCTTAATAAATATCAATAAAAAGGCGCTTTCTATTTTATCCCATCTTCATATTCTTGAAACCATTGCTCAACCCAATGATTCCACAAGCGATTCTAGCCCCCGAATGTCCTGTGGTCTTCGAATCTGTGAACCCGCCTCTTCCTAAATCATCATTTTCTTCATGAATCACACAACTACGTCCCACAACACTTTCATCCCCAAATAACTTGATCATTTTATCATTCATCGCTAAATAAGTGTTCCCTCGCTCATCAGTCTTCAAATTCCCCAAATCTCCCACATGTCGCTCCTCATCCAAAGGCCCTCCATGTGTCTTATTCTTCGGATTATAATGAGCTCCTGCTGTGGCACAACCATCAGTTAGATCTCCAAATTCATGAATATGGAAACCATGCAAACTATTGGGTTTTAACCCATTGGCAGAAACCACGATTTGGGTAGCGGAAGTAGGGGTTTCCTGATGGAAGGAAACAAGGCCTTTGAAAGAAGAATAGGTGGATGTAGGATAAAGGATACAAATAGCTGAACGGGATAAAGGTGTCGTGTCAGAATGGGAAGAAGCTGTCCGCCGATAGATAAGGGCGAAAGAAGCTGAAAGAAGAATGGATTTGGTCAACATTTTTGGGTTTGATTTTTTAAAAATTTATGATTTTTAAAGGAATTTAGAGGAATTATTTAGATTTCACTGCTTTAATGAGATCTTTGAGGACTTTTTGCTAGATTGAGAAATCGATAAAGAAGAGAAACTTAATTAAAATTATTAATAAACCTGTTGATGGATTTGTTCGAAAGCCTGAAGGATTTCGGCGTTATCATTTTCTACACCAGATTCCTTCATAGATAAAGTTCTAAATAATTGATTTTAATAGATAAAATCCAAATTTTTTCAAAATTACTGAAGATAAGGAAACCATGAAATATCTTGTTTATCGACCTTTTCCCTCACATAACTTTCTATTCCTGTATAATCCGAAGTATCTTTTTCTAAGAGATAGGATATATAAAATAGATAATTCCACATATAATGATCTTCCTTGATATGTTTAAAAAACCCGTTTCGTTTATTAGAGACTTTTTCTAAGGTTTCTCTATCAAAACCACAAACGAAACATACATTGGCTCTATCCCATGTATAAGCCTTCAATTCTTCTCTTAAAGAGCCAAAGGTATCGATAATTATCCCTAAAAGAATATTCAACATGACAATCATTATCAAAATGAAATAGATATTATCGAAGAAATATCTCATCAAGAAATTATAATCATTATCATTTATAGTGATAGGATTGAGATAACCCCCTAAAGCTCCATCTGTTTTGAAAGATTTATCAACCGCTGTTAAAAGACAAACCCAAGTGCTGACACAATAACCATCAGGATACATTTGCCAAAGGAAATAATAGGCGAAAACTGTGAAGATATACATCAAAACTACAAACAGAAGAAAAAGAAGAAGAAGAATCTTCTTCGGATTCCATATAGCTTTAAGGACATTTAGAAGGACTGGATAACGAAGCAAAGTATCGAATAAAAGAAAAGCAAAGAAAAAAGGATATATCACACCAATGATCGCAGCTGCTCCATAGACGAGATAATAAAGAACGTAGAAATCTGAAAACAGGAAAAAGAAAGACTTTATGAAACGACCGAGATATGCGAAGATATTGAGTTTATCTTCTTCTTTCTAATATAAAATCCTTTAGAAATTGAAGAAAATCAGAGGAATTACGAAGCCTTGCCAAGCCTTTTGAATGAGCAAAGGTGCGGTTTTCAAGAGAAAATAGGTCACTATAAACATAGAAATGAAGATTTGTGTGATTCCCAATCCTGTGATATATTGTGCAGAGACTATTTTGTAAAGGAAATTTTATTAGATGAATAAATATGAGAAATAAAATGAAAAAAAACTGTCATTATGAGGTCCATCAGCATAATTCGTCCAATTTCCATTCACATCATCAATGACCACATGATATTTATAAGAGACCAATATCAAGATATTGATGGCCCAAGTCAAATAAAAGGTGATCAATCGAAGAACTATGATATTATTAGCTAGAACGGAAATGACCTTGATTTTATCGAGCCAATTCCTTAATCTTTCATTAAAAATTCATTAGTAAATCATTAGAAATTCATTAGAAATTCTTTTTAAAAAATATAGAACCTATATTCATGTTTTATCACTCCAATCAATTCATCCGCTTTCTTTAAAAGACAAGTTACTTTAGATTTGGCGGACATTCGATTGACACTCGAATGGAATTTATCCTTGGTTTCTTTATCCTAGAATCAAACCTAAAATATCATATCTAAAATCAAACAAATTTCTCACCATTTTCAATGAATGACAAAAAGGCAAAATCGGAAAAAATGCCTTTTCCAATTGGCCATCTTCCCTCACGATTTCTATATGAACCACATTAGAAGTAAAGAATTTCATAGCAGATTCTTCATTTTCCTCTCTATTTTTCTCTAGATTTTTAATGATTTCCTCTGTGATCATCTCCTTTTTCTTGAGATTTTCAGTTTTCCCCATAAAACCTGCTGGAGCATTTATCATGGCCTTTTGTAAATTACTCGTGACATCCAAAGCCTGACCCACTAAATTCGTAGTGACATCCTTTAACATGTTACCGATTTGATTGAAGATGTTATTTTTGAGGAAATCCATATCTTCATCCTCTAATTCGCCATCATCTAGATCTATTATTCCTTGAATATTGATTCCTTAAAAAACCATGGATTTTCTCTAATTTTAATTCGCTTAAAAATAAAATACCAGTGTTATCTTCAGATTGCACTTCCAAGAAATTCGAATATAGGATATATAGATTAAATCCACATTCGATGATAAAGGAGAAATTCTCATTATTGATTTCTTCATCATTTTCATCTTTCGGTCTCAATAAATAATGTTTGAAACAATCTTTCACATATTTCTCATTATAAAGTTTCTTATGTAATCGAAACACATCCACAAAATTACGTTTCAAAACCTCCAAATGAAAAGATTTCAACATTCTTAAAATTATTTGATTATCTTTCCGACCTTCAATCAAACTCACTAAAGTTATTGAACATTTGAATTTTATATTGCTGATCATCCAAATTGGCATAAGTTCATTTTCCTCATCATGTATAGCATTTTTCACCTTCTTTTCTATGTCAAATTTATGTTCATCAAAAGCCAATAAATCTGAAGCTATGTCAAGAAAACTACCTTGGGTCAAAGCTATTTGATTCTCATAACAAGGACCTTGGATATATTCAGTGAGAGTCTCAAAACTTTGGTTGATGTTTTCAAAAGATCGACGATGTTTCTTATTGAGATAATTATTCAAAAGTTCGATGATATCAGAGATGATATCATGGGAATGATAGCTATTAGTTTGAAAACGCATATAATTCTGTAAATCTGTATAATGGCCTTCTACCAGCAATTGAAGAAACCTCAGGACGAAATTGATCTCATTAGGCTATTTTATTGAATTTTAGTTGAATTTTATTGAAATTTTATTGAAATTTATTGAAATTTTATTGAAATTTATTGAAATTTTATTGAAATTTATTGAAATTTATGGAATTTTTATTGAATTTTATTGAATTCTTTCGAGAAAATTTACCTGTTCTTGAAATTTATAGACTTTATTCACTTCAGTCTTTTCATTCAGCTTCATTTCTGCGATTTCCTCATTAATCCTCTCATGAATCTATTGATTTTTAGTTTTTATTGCTTATTTTTTAATAAAGGAAAAACCTTCAGGAAAAACACTTCAGAAGATGCGAAATTCATGAAATAACTATAGAAATTCTTCTGGACGTTTCTATTTCCTCCTGTCAATAATTTAATAGCCAATTGGATCAAAGGAAGAAATAATTCGCTATTGGATTTCATTTTATTATAATCACTGAGATGAGTCAAGACCATCAAAGTGGTGTTTTTCTCATTAAGGAAATCCTGATAAATTTCCTGTTGTTCATTTTTCTTCTTTTCCTGTTCAATTTCAGATATATCAGGCACATTTTCATATTCATTGATATCGATGAAATTCGATAAAAGATCTATTATCAAGGTAAAAGTTTGTCGTTCGCTTTTATCTTTAAATGAGGAATTTTGTTTCTGAAGAAATTCGATGATTTTCTTAAAAACTTCATTGTTATTCACTAAATCATTCATAGGTTCTTTTTCATAAATCTCATCCGTTTTATTCAAAGCTTTGGCCAACATTTTCTTCTCTTCTTCGATTTCCTAATGAAAAAATTAAAATCAAAACTTTTTTTATTCAAAATTTGGGGGGACTTTCTTAAGAATGTCATGATTAAGGAATTCATCAAGGAAAATCTCCCAAAGTTTCTTCCAAATCGCATCTTTTGATGAGGATTCCTTAGGCAAAGATTCTTCCAATTTGTTTTCCTCGGTAAGCTTTTTCTCCTCAATTGTTGTGAGATATTTCTCATCGAATTCCTAATAATAATAAAATCATTAGATTTAATAGAGAGAAATTATGTAGAAATTACGGTTAGACTCTCATCTATGTTTTGAAAGAACTCATGAATTATCTGAATATGAGTATTGATCTATAAAGTAAAGATAATTAGTATATTTAATTATAAAGCTTACTATTTCACGATCAAATATGTTATTATTAAAGCTTTTCATCAAGGAACGAGCAAAATCCTTGAAAACGCCTAGATTTTTATTAGAATCGCCTTTTTTTTCCTCTTCTTCCTCACCCAGAACCGATTCAGTTCTTAATATATTGATCAATTTAGTGAAGGTCTTCAATAGATGATCAAAGAGATATTCTGGATAATCTAATTTATAACTGATTAAGGAATCTAATCTATTCCTTTCCTTTTCCACTAATTTGCAGATAATACTAGTGAATTTCGAGAAATCCTCAAAGACTTTCATTGAATCGATATAGACATGAATAAAAAAACTGAGCAAATGCGGCTTCAAAAGCGAATATTTCGATGAGGGGGAAAAATCTTTATAATTTAAAGAAGAAGATGGGTTGTTTTCTAGTTCCGGAGAATTCAAAAGGGCTTTATTTTCATCGATTTCATCGATTATATTGTTGTTTTCTTCAGGTTCTTCTTTATCAATTGGCTCTTCTAATATATCTTCTTTGATTGGATAACCTTTGATTATTGTGAAATCATCACTAAAATTATAAATGATATATTTTATCTTATATAATGCAAACTCTTTATTCAAAAGATCGAATATTTGTCTGATATGCAAAAAACTCCTCAATTTAGCCTCATTATTATTAACTCCTTCTTTGCCTGCTCCAGTCAAAGCGAGAATCTAAAGAAAAACCATCAAAAATTATTAAAAAAATCAATTTTTTAAAAAACTTCAATCAATTTCGCATGATATATAAAAGGCTCATCAAGATAATTCCCCTCGAAATTCTCGATTTTATGATCCGCGAAACTTTTTTGTAAAAATGCAATAAAAAACCTTTAGAAAAAATTCTGAATTTTACTCGAAATTGTTATCTTTTCCCTCTTTCAAAAATAACACGGATTGTTTGAATTTCGGATCGAATAATAAATTAAGCACGACTTTCTGATTAACTATCAGAAGTTCCTCATTAACCATTTGGATAATTTTGAAAAATTCGAGGAATTTTGTCTGTCGTCCATTTGTTTTGATCAATTTAAGGAAATCATCAGAAATTTCTGAATGTCTTTCCAAACAAAGTTTTTTGTTATTCCGATAGATTTCGCAAAGAAGTTCGACCTGGCCGATTTCCTCTTGGATATTCGTCAGGAAAACCACGAGATTTTCGCTTAGAACCCTAAAATTTATCAAAAAAATCAAAAAAATAAAGGAATTTCCTTGGGTTTTAAAAATTACTTTTGATTTTCATGATTTCCAACCACGAAATTTCTCAGGAAAGTGAAACAGATTAAAAAGAGCTCCTTTTTTTGGGCTTTGAAATCATTATCATCAAGGACATAGATAGAATCTTTTATCAAATTCACACCGATATTATGAGCGTCCAGATGACGCAAAATATCCTGACGAATTGGGTCGATTTTCTCATAATCGCAATGAACGATATCACCATCAATGGAACTCCCAGCGAATAAAATCGAATTCAGGAAATTGAACAATTTTATCGATTTTTCAAGCATCTTGACATTCGCAGATTCAGTGAGATCAGCAAGCCATTTCTAAAGAAAATTCATTAGATTAGATTATAAAATTTATGAGATTAGATTTGAAAATTCATTAGATTAGATTAGAATTTAAAATTCATTAGATTAGATTAGAAAATTCATTAGATTATATTAGAAAATTCATTAGATTAGCTTAGAAAATTCATTAGATTAGATTAGAAAATTCATTTTATTAGATTAGAAAAAATCATTTGATTAGATTAGAAAAATCATTTGATTATATTAGAAAATTCATTAATTAGAAAGAAAATTCATTTGATTATATTAGAAAATTCATTAGATTAGATTAGAAAATTCATTAGAAAAATTCTTGAGAAAATTCATGAGAAAAAATTCATTAGAATATTCATTAGAAAAATCATAAGAAAAATCATTAGAAAAATCATAAGAAAAAATCTTGAGAAAAAATCATTGGAAAATCATTAGAAAAAATAAAAATACTTCAGTTTCATCAACAAATCTATTCAATTGCTTGATCTTAATTTTGGTTATTTGGAGAATCTGGATATTTTGCTTATCGAAAAGAAAGAGCAATTTGGATGATTTGATGGCGAATTCGTATCTTTGGTTATAAAATTGAGTGATAAGTTTCAAGACCTCCTTTTCCAATTCCGGTTCTTTATTTTGACAAAACACAGTGATTAATGAAGGCAAAATATCAAAGCCCAAAATATTCGAAAGGTTGAAATTATCAAGACTTTTATTCACAGGGTCTTTGAATTTAGGGTCGGTTTTATCAATGGAAGTACCAGTTTTCATGATATCTGGAAGGATGGAATAGATGTTTTCAGAGATATTTTTACGGAAAATGGCCTTGATTTCATCAAGTTTGTTGGCTTTTTTATATTTGTTGAATTTATCGTAAAGAGTTTCACGGATGATCGTTTGTTTGAAATGAGTTTTCAAGTTATTCAACAAAATGTCTTGTCTATAGTCGAGATAATAAGAAATTATGCCACAGATCTCCATTTTAATATGGAACTAATGAAAAATTCATAGAAATTTATTGAAAATTCATTTGAAAATTTTATTAAATTTATTAGAAAATTTACTTCATAGAATTTATTGAAAATTCATTAAAAATTTTATAAAATTTGTAAAATTTATTATTAGAAAATTAATTAGAAATTTATTAGAAAATTTCTATTAGAAAATTTATTATTAGAACAATTTATTATTAGAAAAACTTATTGTTATTATCATTAGAAAATTTAGCTAGAATAATAAATACCTCGATTTCATTAATGTTATGAGCGAAGATTTTATTGAGTATTTTTTTCAAAACATCATTTTGTTTCAAATGAGCATCCGAATTAGAGAGTTCATCAGAGATTCCCTGAATTTTCTCTTGTCTCTTCTTTTTCTTCTGGCTCATTCCAGCTTCCACTCCTCCGAACATTTGGAAAACATTCAACATTTTCCCCGTTTGGCCAATAGCTCCCCAAACATTATTCAATAGTTTTTTCTTCAAATCAGCCTTATCTTTATCTTTTTTAGTGAAATTTATTAGAAAATCTCTTAATTTTTTAAATTTTAAATAAAACTTTTTCGGGCTCTATCCAATAAGATCTGGCCTTCAGGATAATTTTTCTCGAATTCGAATATCAAGACTAAATGTCTCAACACTGAGAGGAATTCATTGGTTTCTTGGTTTTCATAGAGGCCGAAATTCAACAAAAGTTTGAATAATTTGATGATTTCTAGGTTGAATGTGTTATATATTTTATCGACTTCTCTTTTGATATTGGTTTCGAATTCGATTATTTCTTCAGGGGTCTTTTCCCTGAAATCGAAATTTTCTTTATTCCCATTGAAATCATTATAAAGTTCCTTGCAATTCTCGATAATCGTGAGCTTTTAAGGTGTTTTTAGCTAAGAAATCTTAAAGGAAATTACTATGATCTTAATCAATGAAAGTGTCTTCGCTTTTATCAATTCCATATCATTTCCATCTAAATTTTCTTCAATCAAAGTTATTTTTTCATCTAGAAAAAGATTTAAAACTCTTTTTTCAATAAAAAGAACCCGTATCATTAGCTACATTCACAACTTTGCATAATTCAGGTAATATCTGAATCCTTCTAGGCTCTTGATCAATATATAGCTTCGTCAATAATTTACATACATTCGCCTTCATATCGAAATCGATCGGCGCCTGCAAATATCTAATCAAAGAATAATAACTGATATTTTTCTCTAAATAAGCCTTCCAAGTATAATTCCTCCCATTACACATATAAGAGAAAAAGTCTAATTGTCCAGCCACATTCTTTTGAGCTGATCTCAGTAAATCTGATTTCAAGATAGATTTCCTCGTATCTTTTCCTCTCATTTCAACCATTTCGATATTTTTCCTTTCTTCAGTACTTTTGGGTGAAACCACTTCATCTTTCAATAGGCTTTCCTTAGGACTATCTTTTTCCTTAACATCTTTTTTAAAGCCTCTGAAAAAAGATGAGGGTTTTTTAGCTTTGGTGATAATTGCGGCTTCTTTCTTCACGAAACTCTGAGTTTGACTTTTATCGGACATATCAATAGTTTGAAAGGCTATTTCCTCTAATTCGCGTTTATTATTTTCCAATGTCAAGACTAATTTATTCTCATCATTTTCTATTTGAATCAAGACATAATCCAAAGTCCGAAGCTCTTGAATTAAAAGCTTAAAGATCAATTCCTGATTCGGATTCACACCTGCTTGACCTATGGAACAGACTTTCTTCAAGAAAGAAAACAGGTTTTTCCTTATTAAATTCACATGTTTCGGTTGGGAAAGACGAGTCAAAATCGCATTCATACAATTCCCAATGAAGAAATTTATCAGATCTTGATTATTCGGCAATGAAAACTTCATATTATCTTTCAAAGTAATCAACACTTTGTTATAGAAATCAATATAAATTCCAAAGGCTTTCTTCGATTTTTCCTCGAAATCATTTCTTAAAGCCTCAATCATTTTCAATCTTTCCTTCGAATTCTTCGAAATATGTTCAATGGATACCTGTTTCGTTTGGGCTTGGGGTTGGTTTTCTTCGAAACCTGTTTTAGTTTGTGTTTTTTTCGGGGAAAAATCCTCAGCATTTTCTTCTTTTTCCAGAAGTTGAAGCAGAAACTCTTCATTGTTTTGAATTATCGTGAAAATAGTTTGGAAACTGGATGGAATGAAAAAAGAATGCATCACAAATAGTGCGAGGTATTTCGATGTGATTTTCTGGTTCTCCAGGTTTTTCACACAAAGACTTGTCAAAAGTTTATAGATATCTAAGGATAACATGAGTTTTTTCTCAATGAATTCCATGCGCAGTTCATCAACAAGTTTGATGTCTTTTTTTGGTTCCTTAGAAGCTTGAGTTGGAACTATAGTTTCAAGCTAAAAAATTATAAGAAATTATAAGAAATTATAAGAAATTATAAGAAATTATAAGAAATTATAAGAAATTATAAGAAATTATAAGAAATTATAAGAAATTATAAGAAAATAAGAAATTATAAGAAATTATAAGAAATTATAAGAAATTATAAGAAATTAAGAGAAATTATAAGAGAAATTATAAGAAATTATAAGAAATTATAAGAAATTATAAGAAATTATAAGAAACTTCTTTTAAATGTTCGAATTTCGGAAACATCTTCAATAGGAGAATCACTAGAATCTCAATGAAATTTTGTTCTCTGAGGATATTTTGAATCAGAGGATTGATTTCTCCATAACCAAATTCCAGGTCGATATACCCTAGAAGTTTGTTATGGCAGAAAAGACTGAGATCTGAAAGGCATTCCTGGAGACTCATGGTCTTGGATAAGAAGGTCTTATGAATTTTTTCTTTGCTGTTGAAATACTAGAGGAAATCCTATGTTTTCTGAGGAAATTTTAAGGATTTTACTTCTGGAGTAATGAATTCGTAGGAACTTTGCATTGTTTTCATGCAAAAAAAGAGGAAATAAGTCATTTTGATCTCGAATTGGTTGGATTTGGCTAATTTAAAGATCGATTCATTGGATTTCGAGGAGAAAATCGGGATTGTGCTGGTTTCATTGTTTTCTTAATAAACGTTAAAATTTTATTGAGATTTTGTTTCTATTTTCTTGATATTTTCTTACCCATTTTGTCTTCAGTTTGAAAGAAAAACTCTTTTTTGAAAAATAAAAAAATTATATTATATTTATATTCGAAATAAACCTTCATCTTTGGAATCTTTGACCTTTAATTTGAAATAGGAATCTTTTTGCATATATTTTTTGAGCTTATCAGATGCTCCCAAAGTCGAAATTATATACGAAAAAACAAAAGAAGAGCCATCTTGATGATCCTCCACCAATTTCAACTGTCTTTTTCTCTCATGACCCTATAAAACCTGTTTTTTTCAGGAATTATCTATTATAAACTTACTTTTTCATTAACTCCCACTGGATCCCCAACCGCCAGATAGAAATTTGAACTAAATGTATTTTATTGATAAATATATTACAAATTTTGGGAAAACTTACGATAAATGACGCAATTTGTATTGGTTCCCCCATTCCACATAACCTCCTTTGATCCTTTCCTTGCTTTCATTGCTTTCAATCACAAACAAACCGTTTGAATTTCCAATAAAAGTCTTATATTTCTCAGTGTTTTCACAACCAACGAACTTGAACCCATAACTCGTTGGCAACTTATCAATAGCAGTGGTTTCTCCAATCAAATTCAACTAAAATTCATCAAAAAATAATGGATTTTTTCTAATAAAAAGCAACGTCTTGTTCGGAAAAATTGATCCAAAAAAGATCGCAAACGGTCAAAAAGCCTTTTTTTTCATCAAGAAACTCGGAGAAAATCTGCAATTCAAAATTGGTCTTTTTTTCAGAAGAAATGTTGATTTCTCTCTTCATTTTCTTCTTTTTGATATTTGTCTTTTTTGTTCCTTTTATTAAGAGAAAAATAATGAGAGAAAAAAATGAATGTATTCACCTGTTTTCTCTTTACTGGCATGCAAATAAGGTTGATAAATGAAATTCGATCGATCAAAGCCTGAAATTATATAAATCATATCTCCATTCAGTATATAGCCTTCATTTTCTTTCTGATACTCGAAACAAGGCTGTATCACAAAATTCGTCATTTCAGAATATTCATTAGTCAAGCCTAGTCTAAAGAGAAATTCAATTTACACTTTGAAACA
>Ga0302186_10001427_pt1 | contig 19860 bp, 15 predicted proteins | sample II_Bog_E1_2_FD_198782 | JGI IMG/M metagenome (GOLD analysis project Ga0302186, IMG submission 198782) | Peat permafrost microbial communities from Stordalen Mire near Abisko, Sweden - II_Bog_E1_1 | ecosystem: Environmental > Terrestrial > Soil > Wetlands > Peat | place: Sweden: Abisko...
AATTGTTCCTTTGTCCCATGATACATATTTTATTATCTTTTCTATCCTTCAAGTTGTTACATTTAGTTATATATTCTGCTTACTGCTTAAAAATGTTATTATGAGTCAACTTTCTTTATGGAATTTTGCATTTGATTCATTTATTTCAAATATTTTGAGTTTTCAAGCTGTAACTAAAGTATCTTACTTCTTTGGGCTTATAATTCATATGAACTGTTATCTACTTTCTGAATTGAAACTCTCGAATGTCTAAATTATGAAGGCTATTTCTCGAATTTATGAACAGTTGAGGTTTTTTGTTTAAACATATTTGCAGGACTTGCATGAGATCTACTAGGGACGTTAAATTAAGATGCTACCATACTAAACCTTTATTTTGCATGAAACGGCTCAAGAATTCGACTTGAATGCAGGCGATTGTTATTCGCGTCATATCTTCGATAATCTTCTCTTGAGGGATCCTTAAACATTCCTTCAACTTGAGATTGATACAATAAAGCTGAACTCGAATGATTGATATGATTTCCGTTAATAAGAATATCATACGTTTTTTTAGGAGAAGGAGATCCATATGTAAATGGAAGACCTTTTCTGTCAAAATCACTCTTCATTCTAATCATTTTCAACTTTTCAAAGTTAAGAGTAATTATTACCTATGCATTTTTGTCGGGACATTTTTCAAGTCTTACAATTTTGTCAACTAAAATTCTGTTAGTGGGATTGAGCGTCACGGAACCCGCAGGAATCTTTCCGTTTACTGATATCATATAAATGAGGAGGCTTATCTAAATAAACGTATTATTACTCTCTTTTACTCGTATCTCCCATAGTGATAGGGAATTTAAAGATCTATTGAAATAGATTAACCAATTGTGCATTACCCGTTGATAAGTTCATAAGTAGATTAGTTTTCGACGACATAATTTTCTAAGTTAAACGGGTATATACCATATTTAAGGGCAATTGATATTGAGCAAGGAAAACGTACCGTAACACACACTTTCTTCACAGTTACAGTAGTTTTAATCATCTGAACCTAACAATCTTCAATTGCTGGGCCCGACATTTATTATTAGAAATTAAATATCCCAATAAATATATTAAAATTTTACAAATAATCGGTAATTTTTTAAATTTAGAATATAGTTATTACTCGAGGTAAAATTGTTGCATTATTTTTGACAATAAAGTTTGCTTGTGTATTAATAAATTTTATAAGCATAAATATCTTGAACTTAAAAATAACTAGGAGGACTATTACCGTGCTTAGATATATTTGCAATGAGTGAAACAATCATAGGGAAATGCTTCCATTTATACAGTGGATATGGAATTATAATTATTGCTGCTAAAAGGGCAAATACATCAGAACAGTCACAAGAAGAAACTTTTTGATTATTTATATAATTCAAATACCTGATAACTCAAATTTTATTATTCTTCATCTTCATTAAATCATTCATTTTAGTTCAATTTATGAAGATGGTGTAATAAATATAAACCATTACTAATCCATCATCTCATAGTTTTTTTTTTTGCATGTACCTTGTCCATTTTGCTTAATCGCTTATAAATATCCTGCTTATACAATTTGTTATGATATTCTCTCAATTATTTAAGATGAATTCAGATGATTTGCTCATCAAATAAGAAAAATTTACGCAAATCCAAACAAATTCAATAGGATAAAGAAAGCCCCCAAGAAAGATATCCTTTTTCAGCACCTTTTCCGCGACTATTCAAAAATGGCAATGGTTGTCTTATTGCTGGTTCAATATTATCACCTGAATGCTGATCCTCAAAATATAGAAACACATTTATATCACATTATTTTCGATATATTTATAAACTGAAACATTCTAATTTTTATATCGTTGAGCAATAGATATTCCATTTATATCATAATCTTCTATCGTTATCTTTTTTTTTAACTATTACTTGAATATAATTATCAACAAAGTAATTTTTGAAAATATTTCAATAATCAGCATAATATCTTTTTATAGAAGTTAAAGAGTTATTCCTTTTATATTTTACCGTTCTTATTTGTATCAGCAGCGTAAATTAATTGATTAGTTTCCGATGCACTCACATCCCTTCCCCCTAAACTTTGTTTAAGCAATTCAGTCGCTCCATTTGTATCCAGGTAACCCTTATGATCAGTATCGAATTGATCAAACAGCTTGTCAATTGACTCACGGAGCTGAGGCTGTGTAAGTTTTCCTGTTCCTATACTCTTTATTCCTTGTTGACCTGATTTATCTTCTGCTTTTTCTCGATCATTTTTTGCTTAGGTTTCGCGTCTATCATTGATACAACTTCCCATATTGTTATTTTGTTGATAAAATTAATGATTCCAATTTAATATTATAATATTCGCTAAATATTAATAATTTAACATGACTTGCAAGGATTAAATTTTGAGGAATAATATAGTTTGGTTAAAAATAAATTCACAATAATTTAAATATACCTTTATCCTTCATCTTAATTGAGTTGTAATTCAATTTATTAAGATAATTGATCAAATAGAACACCATAAATAGTAATCATAAACACTTCATATCTTTAATATTAGATAAAATACATCAAATTGCTATTTATTTTAATTTTTTGCTAGTAATATGCTTATAATATTGTTCTTTAAGTATTTGTATAAACGTATTGCTATTTTATATTCCATACATCGGCTTATATTCTGATAATATTCTTAAAATTAATAAAATAACTTTACGAAAAAATTCTTTGAAACAGTTCCTGATCTATATTTTTAAAATAAAAGGATTTTATCATAATTGTTCTTACTTGATTCTAAATAAATAGAAAAGAAAGATGTAGCTTTTCTATATCGATAGAATAAAAACAAATGTTCAAAAAATAATTTTTGGTGAATGGTGAAATATTAAATGAATGAATCTCACATTATCATTGACTTATTTCAATATAATTATAAATAGAATTTACAAATGAATTCAGAAATCAACATAATATCTTCTTATAGAGGTTAAACAGTTCATACTTCTATACTTTACCATTTCTATTTGAATCTATCGTTTAAATAATGTCATTAATATCCTTAGCACTTACGTTATCTTGACCTAAACTTGTTTTTAGCAATTCAACCGCTTCATTCGAATCGAGATAACCATTATTATCAGTATCGAATTTATCAAATAGTTTGTCAATTGCTTCATGTAACTGAGATTCTGTAAGTGGGGCTCCTCTGTTGTTTGTCTCCTGTTTAGATGATTTGTCTCCTGCAATTTGAGGAACATTTTTGGATTCACTTTCACGCTTTTCATTAGCACAAGTTCCCATTTTGTTGAAAAGAATAATATTTACTCTCAATTGATATTATAACATTTGCAAATATTAAGGATTTAAAATTGCCTACAAAGATTAAATTGTGAATAATAATAAAAATGATTGAAGATATTTTTGATTTTAAGTTAATGTTTTATCTCTATGATAGTTTGACTGAAAAAATGAATTGTTGATAATCTAAATAATTTGGCGATACATTGTCAGCGTATTTCATTAAAACAATCATTTCATTCAATTTTATTACCATTGTTTAATAAATAGAATTTTTTACAGTTCATTTATCCTTTAAGGCTCATTATTCCATCATCTCGTTATCATTTTATTTTTCATATCTAGGTCTTACACTTTTTCTCAATCGCTTTAGAATACTTTGATTCGATAAATTTATGAGGGATACTTTCTGCATTATGAAGGACAAATGCTGAGGATTGGCTTGATGACTAGCTGGAATATTATTATCTTTCAAAAATAAATAATAATTGTTAAAAATGGATTTAGAGTTCATGTAGTACCATCTTTTTCGACTATAACTATCATATTTACTCTCAAATAATACTGCAGACCATCAAGGATAAAACGCGAATATTATATTTTGTTATTGAGAATAAAATAAGAAAAATCTAAGTCAATGTAAATACAAATCAGGTTGAACGAAGTAACACGAAAAAGATATTCTGTTAAACATCATTTCGTGACTTTTCAAAATATATAATGTGGTTCTTAATCTGTATTCAGTAGCATAGTTTGGATAATAGTCAAATGACTCAATACTAATTTCAAACACTTCAAACAGTCAATAACTATGATCTCTCCATCTTTTTCATATTAAATGTTTAGATGATCAAAATTGACTTCATTACTTAAATTCTTTATAAACTGTTGTTTTAATTCCAATGCTTTTTATTTTTATCAAACCCAGAAAAAAGGAATACAAACATTAATCGACAATCATGATCAACAGTAAATCTTTTTGTAAACTTAGAATAATTCATGCTTTTAAATTTTGTTGTTTCGGTTGGAATCAATGGCCTCAAACATATTCATAACTTCCTTTCTTTGAACTGTACCCATTCCCATACTTTTTTGCAGCAAATTAGCTAATTAATCCACATCTAAGTAACCCTTATGTCCAATATCATACGATTCAAAAACTTTCTCGATGGCTTATTTCAATTGAGATTCAGTAAGCATTCCTCCTTTTGTAGGTAAATTGGAAATTTTGGGCAAAGCTGGAGCATTTACGCCATCTGTTTTTTATACGCAACCTCCCATTCTTGAAATTTAATAATAATATATCAGAATATTGATTTATAGTGTTGAATATTCTAATTTTTAAGGATCAATAATTACGTTTCAAATTTCCCCTCCTCTTCTCAATAGACATATTGTTTTGAATTTTATTGCTGATTTCAAGCTCTATGACCTATGATTAGGCAAATTATCTTTTAAGTTTGATGTTTTGTGCATTAACAAAAGCAACTGGCGTGAATTAAAAGATTGATATTATTTTTATATCCCTAAATATCAATTTCAGTCTATCTTTCAAGATCATTTATAAAAATAATAATTCATTTTTGATATTGGGATTACTGAATCTATATCTAAAAAAATAAATACATCTTTTAATCGTTTTTCACAAAATCAGGACTTAAAACAAGTCCTTTCTATCAATAAAAAATGAATCATTTAAAGATTCTCATTAACGAGGTATTTTTGAATTAAATAAAGCCCTATGGATAATACTCTTATCTATTTAATAAATAAAGCATCAATTATTATTCATCAATCTAAATTTATTTCTCAGCCAATTCTTTACGATGGTGTTTCTCTTCAACAAAGATTCTAACTCATTGACTCCCTGCCTAAATCCAAACCGAGTTAGTTAGCTTTGCAAGCGAAGATAGGCACTTTTTTATATTTATAGCAGATAGCTTTAATTTATGGTTTTAGCTTTCTATAAAGAATAAGTCTCCCCATTTTTATTCAAAAGTAATTCTTAATGAATCGACTCACCTAATTAGCAAATCTTATGCATATGATCATAGCCCTTTAACTTCACAGTGCCAGTTAGTATAATATAAAAGCAACTGTATGGAGATCCTATTCCATATATTACACTTTTGCGTGATTTTTGAATAATATTGCCGATTCGCAAAAGACAAACTGTAATTACCCTTTGCAGTTTACGAAAAAATGGATTAAATGATTCTAAATCCTTAGCCACTCGTTCCAATCGTGCATTATTCTTTCCTCCTCTCTTGAGCTCTGTAATTCCCTCAATAAATGTTTTTATCAATGGACTTTACTAACAATTACTTCTTTACTCAGTTAAAACACGAAAATATTCTGACATTTTCCTTTACTTAATATTCTTAGCAGCCTCACTTTTAAAACGCATTTTTCGAGGCTCAGATTTAGTTTTAAATTTGTCTAATGATCTTGGCTCGCCATGAACAATATTTTGGGGGGTAAGATCAATTTTTAAAAGCTTAGGTTTCTTATTTTGGGATAATTTTTCTTAGCTAAATTAAGCAATAGTGACGCCTCTGGCTAGCATTTAATCTCGAAAAGCTTCCTTACTTTGTGCTGACATTTCTTATAACGGATTCGCAGAGCTCTGACTTCTGGCGTAATTTAATGGACGATCATTGAGATTAATATCATCCTTAGACAATTCCCGCTAATACTGATTTTTTTTGCTATTGACTAGTTTTATCAAATCATAATAGTCACCTCCTTTGTATTTAGAATTTATTATGTTTGGGATATGTTCAGGTACCTTTTGATATTCATTCAGTTTGTTCATTTTAATTATATAACTGCATATAATTATCAATACGACCTAATTGTTTTCTTTCACACTCATCAATACTTATTAATCTATCTTTTTGCTGGTAGAAAGATGATTATAATTTCTAAAATTAATTGAAGTTGATTTCTCTAAAAAATCTAAAATGATAATATATTTTTAACGAATGCAAACAACCAATAATTAGAAAAATATTTTCTATAAAAATCTAGAAGTGCTCAAAAGCTCATATAAACTATAAGCGCCTAAAGATGAATAGTGGCGGGTCTTATCAAATGGATTGAAGATACACTAAATGGTGAATATTGAGGCATCAATATCAACTCATTCCGAACAAACTTGGTCTGAGTAGTTTAGTTATAATGGATTCATAAAAACAAAACAGCTGTTCAAGAATAAAAACAATAATAATTCAATTTTACAAGATGATTTCACCAATGAGCATATTTATTCAGCAGAGAAAGTCTAAGATAAAAATATTAACTTTGAATTTGATTCCTTTGGAAGGCACGATCAATTATTAGACAAGCAAGTAATGCCAGTGAATAATGCCAGTAATTATAGCAGTAACGAAATAAGAGACTGGAACTCTTCTTCTTTGGAAATAAATTTTGATAAGGTTCCCAAATACGAATTATGTTTACCTGATCCAAAACCTAAAGAAGTGACGTAAAATTATTCTTTAGGCCTATAAAAAACAGTTAACTAAGATTCTCAAATAAAATAATTCTGCTATCGGTTGAGTGAATCTTCAGAAGTTGATTTATAAAAAACTCCAATAAAAAAATGGACTGAAAGTAAGAAAAAAACAGAAGTTAAAGGAAAAAAGGAAATAGTAAAGGGCATTATTATGGATTTTATGGAAAGACTTGAAACTATTCCTGCAGATGAGCTCACTTCTAATTTTATCTAAGAAACAAAAAATCTACTATAAAATCTTGGAACCCACACATAAAGAATTCCATTTTTAGAAAGCAAAATTCTTAAATTTTAAAATAAAGGAAAGGATCAATTAAAACCAATCGATGAAGACTCGAGTTCTTCTACTCTACGCTTATATACATAAAATAGCAGCATCAAGTATGCTCAAAAATAAAAAAATGATGCCAGCTACAAAAAGGCTGGAAAATTTAAAATTTATGAATGTGGTAACAGGAATAAGTAAAATACCGAGAGCAAGAATATAACTCCCGTAAAAAGTGATCGTAAAACGTATGGCAAATCAAAAAGATTTAGATTTTGATATTTTCTAATTATTTGTCATCTAATTTGCTAGAAAGTTTTCTCTATTAAATAGGATATAACAATTATCATCACATTCTGATCTACAAATTATATTCAAACTTTTTCCAAAGGATTTTAAATTTTCACGATGCATATACAATGATTGAATATTATTACATTAACATTATTGATAATGTTGGAAAACCCCCACGTGTAAACTACAGCTGGACTTTGGCCTGATAATCATAATCTCAAAGAATATATTAGCATACCTCTTGCTCTCTCATTGCAACCATTTGCTAACATACACTCTTAATCGAGTATTCCAAGATAACAAATAAATCAATATCGCTGCCAATCTTGTAAAGCATTCATCAATAAGCTCTGCTTTATTCGCAATGATAGTAATAGTGATTAGAGATAGATGAGTATGACTGTTCCCTGTGTGGGTGTACGAATAAAACAATAAATCCCATTGATTTAGCAGCCCCTGAATTAAATAGCCTATCTTATATTTTGCGCGCTCCATAAAAGTATAAATTTAATAAAAAAGACAGCGATTATTGACATCCGAATAAAGATTGATTGTTTTTGTACTAGATCTGTCGTTCTATGGTACATAATCTAAATAATATCTGCTCTATGCTCTTCATGTAATCAGGAGTTTTATCAAAAATGTGCTTGATAATAAACTATCGCTTAAAATAATGATAGTGGGATTTGATTCAGGATTGCATCGCTTTTCTATTCAGCCTGACGTCTAAAACACGCCTTTAAGGATTATATCGAGTGGTGGCGAAGAATAAGGAGACGATTAATAATTTTTAAGGTTTTAAGAACAAATTGCAAATATTGAAAAGTGTAAATAGAATATTTAAAATGTTCTGAATTTTTTAGAAACAGAAATTACCAATGATCATTTGAGATATGGAAAATCATTAGGCATAATGTAGGCCATTAAATATAGTTTAAGAGCTAGTCAAAACTATTCAGGAAAGATATTGATTGTCTCAGGCCTAAGAGAGCAAATCAGCGAATTTAAGCAAAGCCTGTAAAGATATTTTTATGATGTAAGTCAACAGCACAACTTCAGCGTTAATAAAAAATAGTGTATCAAAGGCTAATTACTAACCTTGCTAAATTCTACTCAAATGTCAATTTCGGCATCTTTCATTAATTCTCATTTTATTAACAATATGCCCTTTCTTTATATGACTAAATATACCAATGGAGAGCTAAGGCACTATTTTCCCAACCAAATTACTTTGTTTTTTCATTGGTTTAAACAAGATCTATAAAGTATGTTGCAGGAAAGAACAGCTTTTTAATCTTTGCTGAGAGTTAGATATTCGACTGGTCTAAAGATGAAGGGTATTTTTGGAGCTTACAGGCCGACTAAAGTCTCAGATCAAATTTAGCTCCTCACCTGTCCTTAAAATCGTCGATATTTATTTTAATTTATTATTTAAGGCAAAATAACAGGTTAGTTAGTCATAGTTCAATTCAGTAGTCTTTGTACAGATATAAAAGGAGATAGATACTTTGTTATTGAAACTCATGGGAACAAAATCAGCGGTGATCCAAATTTAATTATTCCAACGATTGATTACACCAATATTAGCATTGCCTATGTCAGAGGCATTGCTCATAATGTAGCTAAAAAATAATTTAGTTGGATTCAGCAAGCAACACTCGAAATTTGCAATCAGCTTTGCAATAGCGTTGCAAAAAGCATATAAAGGCAATTAGATAATATAATCGTAAGCAAGAATCTGTTCTAGGCAACTAAGAGATCATAAAATGGTAAACCTTAAAAGAGGCAAAATCTTATGTAATAATAACATTTCTTTTGATGAAACATTTTCTACTGAATCAAAATTATAGCAATGAAATTCATTTCGATTTAAATGCTGAGGTTAGATCAAAAGTGGCTACTTTTGAAGATTCAATAAATATTATATGGCCACTAGTCTACGCAATTAGAGAAAGTGGCTGGGAGATGATAGAAATGAGGGAAAAATACCTTTCTCAAGATATCGTAGCAGTGTTTATAGATCGCTGCGATCAATACTATGTATATGTGGCAGATCCTCGATTTCAAACTCTTTTAAGAACAAATAATGCTAAGAAAAAGCTCTATGATCTAATTTAAAATGAAGAATCTCTGAAGCAACTTAAACAATTGATTGAATAAATTAAAAATTAAAAAGGAATATTATACATTGACATTCTCCCCCTTGAGAATCTTCATGAACTGAAAATATTAGATTTAGAGAGTTAGTACGGTTTTGATAAATTTATAATCGAAATCACAAAAGAATGATTTGTCTCCATATATTTGAAGCAAAACTCATATTAAAGGCAATATCAACTCCTATATAAGAATAAATATATTTTTTTTTAATTTTCTCGATTAATACAATTTCCTAAATTTTTGCAATCTGAATTATTGTATAATATTTTCTTCGGAGAGTTTATATTATAATGATATAGTATAGATTAAAAGCTTAATAATGGATCAAAAATCAAGAATATTTTACTCCTTGTTACAGAGAGTCGGAGCCTAGGGCACTTATCAAGATACATCCCTCATATTTTGGTCTGTAATTTTTATGACAATTGGAGCTTCTTCTTTTTTTAATACTTTTTTATTCTATTCTGGAGATTACATTTGCACTTAACATTATCCAGTCAGTTGCTAAGAGCACGTTTGTTCATTGCCTCCTTCAGAACGATAGAATTTTCTCTCTTAGTAAATTTCTTCAATTTCAACAAAGTTTGGAGATTTTAGATGTGAAAATTCAATGATATTGGTAGCGATTCAATCTTTCATTTATATGGGTGGTATTGGTGGTGTTCTAGCAGGAACTTTTCTAAACTAAATCATGAGTAAGCGAAAGCTAATGATATTGGCCCTCAAATTTAATATAATCGGAGTTGGACTAACAATTGTAAGCTCTTCCATATATATGGCTGGCTTAGGATTATTTATTAATTTTGCAGCCAAATGCATTTAGTCTGAAATAGTCGCTTGCTATATTATAGAAACTGTTTCTTAAAATCGACAAGGCAAGAGCATCATGATAATCTATTTATTTTATGCTATCGGGGCTTCCTTCAATGGACTTATCTTTTATTTGTTCAAATCTTGGGAAATAGCACTTATCGTTTATCAACTTATTCCTTTCTTGCTAGTGTTTATTGCGCTATTCTTCTACATTGAATAAACTCCTTTCGATTTGGTCATCAATTATGATCCAGAGTATTCTTGTTCAGCTTTTCACAGAATAGCCAAGATAAATGGGAGATAAAATGAGCATGGTATAACAGTGGAGGAGATTGCAAACATCAAAGAAGAGTATCTTCGAAACCAAAAAAAAAGATCTGCTTAGCACATAACAATACCATATTTATTTAAAATTAAATCCCTGCGGATGAAGCTCATAATCAGCATAATTATGCATTTTCTCATAGCCTTCCAATTTAGTGCACCCGAGCTTTCTCTTGAAGACTATGCTCTTAATATTAACATCAATGGCGTAATAATCGGCTCTTCGCAAATTATTTCATCCACTTTCTGTTATTATTTTGTAAATAAGCTCCCACGAAAAAGGACTATCATCCTTGCATAAATATTAGGTCTCACAGTATCTTTTCTTGTTTATACGCTCGCCGCTTGTAGTGATTAAGATGATGAATGCCAAAAATAGCTTCAGATAGTACAAACAATGGGTTTATTTACTTATGGAGTTTTTATCACCATCAGCTATAATTTTTTTTATATGACTCAATTCTAAATGTTTCCCACTCAAATTCGATCATTAGCTTTACAGATAACTGCTGTGGCGAGTTATACTGCGGTTGTCATAACTCCTCCTATTCAGGAATTGTGTGATATTATGGATATATCAATAATATTTACCTTTAGTTTAGCATGTTTATTGATGATACTTTTCACAATAAAAATCCCTGAAACCTATGGATTGGCTCCCCCATAAATAATAGACGAGTTAAAATATAGCCATCACGACCTTTAATTAAAATTGATGAAATTATGAAATTTTTAGTAATTACCACCAATAGACTATTATTGACTCACAAATTTAAAAATCTTTCGATAATTAATATAAACAGTGATAACAAAATAATTCAGCTCATTACCGTCTGCCTCTCGGTTGTAAATGAAGAGTCTTTCTTCTTTCGTTGAGGTAGTTGCGCTGTACTTTCGTCTCTTTATCTCTAAGCTTCTTTTCTCTTTAACCTTCGTTCAGCTCTATAAATTTCCTTTTTTCAAATTATTGTCTAAATTCATTTTTTTTCATATGAAAGTCTTCTCCATGTTGTTCTTTCAACTCTTTCTTTGTTTGTTTCTCCAATTGCATTAACTCTACTCTTTTATAGTCACTGGTGAGCTTGTTGTACTCCTGCGTCAGTATCTCGCGCTAATGAGCATTGATTTTGTTTCTCTTTGATGGATTCTTTAGTTTTCCCTTAATCTCAGTTATTTCTGCCTGTTGTAGCTTTGGGATGAATCCAAAAGACTTCATTGCCAAATCCTGATTGTAATTTCCTGCATAAGTTTCAAATCTTGGATCGATTCCCTTTTTTTTTATTGGCTCGAAGATAGGTTTAAATTGTTTAAAAGTCCTTTTATGGATACTTATTTATTTTGATGCTTTTTTGTCTTTTTGAATTCCCTCTTCAACAAGTTATTTTTTCTAAATTTTCTTTGTTTTCTTTTGCTTTTGATTCGTCTTAACTTTGCCTTATTTTTAAGGATGCTATATAATCGCTTTTTGTTTAAGTATGAGCTCATAAGGCATGTTTTTCAATTATTGTTTAATCTACATCAGCGATCAAATACTTGGTGCATTTCTCTCTCTATAATTTCTTCTTCCTGTTCGCTCGAGGCTTCATTTTCTGAGCTATCGCTGCTTTATTCATTTAGGTTATTTGATAGTTGTTGTTTCTTTAATTATCGCATTGTGTATTCAATTAATTATAATGGTCTTTGGATGATTTGTAGTGGCTAATTAGTTGATTTATTTTAACGATATTAAAAATACACAATATAAACTCACTTTTTCACAGTTAAATTAAAGTAAATTGAAAGACTCTTATGAAAAATCATTATTTTTTTCATTAAATTCTCTGTTATAAATTTTGTTCAAATCATATTTAATTTGAGTAAAATGTCGGTTTTGAATTTTTTTAATTAACTTCAGGAAGATTTTATTATTAATAGTATAATTTGTATTTTTTATAATTTCAATTAAGTTAGCTTTCGTATATGATGATTGCTAAACTGAATTTTTAATATTGTTGCAATGATTGTTTTTTTACTATCTACTTGATTTGGCTGCGCTCGCTGGATAAGCATCATAATTCTAAACTCAAAAAGCTTCAAAAATAATTTTAATAAACAAAAAGAATATGATTTTTTAAAACAAAAAGGAATGCAAATTTGATCCTTTATTGAGTCGCTCTATCCATAAACTTGAACCGTATTAAAAGGCAAGAGCAATAGAATTCTATTAAAACTCTAAAATATTAGGTAGCTCACAACTGTTTAATTTTTAAATTATAAGTTCTTATAGACTCTAAGATATTTAAAATGGAGCCAATAAATGAGATGCACTATCAATGATATAAGCATCTCTAGCAAATATCAAAATCACATGTTTTGCAGAAATAGGAGATGCAAGGCAAGATTGGTAGATTGCATCCGTCACAAATTACATAACTATTGTTAGGACGACCGCGTGAGAGTTAATGCCATTGGGGACATCTTCTCTAATGAAATTAATAATGTTAATAGTGTTAAAATTATGTGGAAGTTACCTGCTGATAGTGTTGGTGGTTCGATGACATTGATATGCAAAATTAAACAATTGATTATATTAAAATGATGGTAACCATTCTTATATATAATCATAAAAATCATTTCATATGAGCTATCTCTTCAGGTGTTCAAGTGAGACAGGAAACTGAAATTTTTGCTTTAGATTATTAAAAAAGCATGAGAAAAATGAATCTAATAGCGGCAAGATCCCTTGAAGCATATATATTAAAAAAATTGATGTTGCTTATTGTTTTGGCTGAAATAAAATTGATAAATTATTTTTATGTACTAATTAGATATTTCACTCTAGTTGTTGCGGAAAACAATCATTTTTATTCAGAGTATATAGGATCTTAAAGTTTTTGCTAATCTTACGCCTATGCCTCAACATCCATATCCTAGGCACCACATTACCGTTCACCTCCTTATCGGCGAGGTTATTTCAGTTTTTTGGCCTTAACAATAACTTTTTCCAACACTAATGGCTAAATTTTTGTATAATCGATAAAGTTTTCACTATTTGGATTAGAACTTCCCAGTGGAGTCATACTAGGGATAATAACTATAAAAATCCATCCGTTTCTAAAATGAGAGGTAACTTCTTTTATTTGAATTTTTTAAAAACGACATCTCCCCTGATGTAAACTCTGTTCCACATAACCCTTAAGAATCTTTTGCCCTGCTGTGTTCTTCTAGATGAATTTCGGAGGATTTTCTGAGCTGTAAAGGGCTAAACTTAATGGAATTTTGTTGCAATTCTTGATAGAATTTCCTTAAAGGTCTCTTAACTAAATTTCCAACCTAAGTAAATCATCATTAACATAAAGTTGCGTTCTCGATAGAGAGGTAGCTCCAATTTTTGGGCAAGTTGTAATTTGTATTCATAGCGTTTTTCAGCTCCAAAAAGAATGCGAATAAGTGCTGGTGCCTCGATGATATCTCCTGCTCCCTTCACGGTTTCACCCTTAATGCAGTCTTTTCTAGTCTAATCATGACCATTCTCTCGCTCTTCATGCTTGCTCTTTCTACATTAGTCAATATGTACTTCAGCTCCTTGATTTTCTATGTCAGTTCTACAGTTTTCAGTGTCACCTTTTACACTTTTCCCATCAACCCTTGCAATGCCTGTGATTGCTGCTCAATAATTTGAAAAAGTGTCATTATGATGCCTTCAGATAAACTACTCCCAACATTAATATTGGCAAACTGGTTGATGAGTCCAAAGTTCAGATTGGAAAAGCCATTAAGTTGGTTGTTGTCGCCTTGGTCAGAGTGAGACGACTCTTCACCATTGTCACCATAGCGATTGAACCCTCTTTTCATATAACTAATTATGAGAAAGTTCCTTAAAAACAGGTTTTTATCATAATTGATTTTCTTAATTCAAATAATGCGAAAATTGATCAGCCTCATTTGTTTTAAATTTGAAAATCATTTGTACTAATATTGATTAAACTGAATTGATACTCCTCCGTGTTTTCATGCTTTTAACAGCCTCTTAGAATAATAATAGAAGGTAACATCTTTTTTCCTTTCCGTAAATAGTTCTTTGAAATTTGAAATTGGGAATCATTCAACAAAAAATACGCATACTTTTGTTATTATTTTTATATTATCATAGCTATATTAATTTTAGAGCCGTTATGAGTTATATCAATAGATGCCCTCTCTGCAAGAAAACACCAAACGAGCCAATAAATCTTAAATGTGACCATCACCCTTGTTATCAGTGCATTCAAACCCTCGTCACCATTGAAACTCAAAGGTACTCTTTCCCAAACCCAGCAAAATAGAAACCAAATATAAGATACATTGTCCGACTTGTAACAAAAAAACATTATTCTACGATTTGCGACATCTTATTATTACTCACTCTCAGTAAGGCGAATAGTAACTTTTCGTTACTGACAAGTTTCTAAACAGCAAGCCTGAGTTGAAGATAGTCCAGCATATGCAATAAAACAATTATGGATCTGTTGATGTATCCAAAAGTAGTTGGATGACTGATCCGCTTCATTCAATGACTAAAAGAGGCTCAATTCAAAGCTTTGCAAATGGAAATAAGATGCTGCAATAAGTAAGATGTTTATAACACAATTAGCCCTATAAATATTTTTGTTCCGATTGTTTCACAGCAGGAAACAAAAACTGCCTGCTATGCGGATAATGTGCTAAACCTCACTCCAGTAATAATCATAAGATACTCTTAATAAAACAAGCTGAGAGCAAACTTTTTCATCTGAACTTAAGAAGTAAAGAATAAATGATGACATTAAGAACATAAATTAGTTAAATGATGGGTAAACTTGGTTAAAACAGAGGAATGATTGAAAATCACTACAGACAGATGGAGGATAACTTAAATATATAATTTAAAAAATTATTCAATATTCTCAACGAAAAGTATACGAAGATGAGAACAACTCTTAAATAGAAGCATGATCAGAACATTCGAGAGATAACTGAAAAGACTGAAAAACTTAATGCACATGATAATATCCTACAAACTTTAGAGGATATTGAGCTCAAGGATATGTAGACGAGTCTTAAGTTTTATCAGACTTACCAAAAATATAGTTTGACCAATCAACTGGCACATGTGAAGGTGGATTTAGACGTGGGGCAATTGCCTGATTTAATCAAAAGAAATGAGCAAGCTTAAAAGCAAGTTGATGAATGGATTTTATTCAAAAGTGATTCTCGACCTAGTGATTACAGTAGAGATCAAAAAAATCGCAAGAGTTCCATTGTGGAGGAAGCGCTGAGTCATCGATCCGCCCGAGACAAATAAAATCGTAAAGGTGGAACTTCTTCAGCTGAAATAAAATTTACTTTGAAGAAAATGAACTGTTGAAAACAATTAAAATTGTTTATTGAGTATGTCTATTATATAAGAACAAATATAGAAATTAACTGCAAAAATATATAAATTATAAAATTTAAACTTCCAAGGTCGAGGGTCAATATTTATTTCGAAAGAATTGATAACCAGGTGGCTTTATATTGCAAGTTCAGTTGTGAGGTCTTCATATTATAATAATGAAAATTGCTATAGTGCTGATAGTAATCGCAATAATATTAGATAGTGGGTTAGTGAAAGCAACCTATCAAAGCGTAGATTGGCCATTAATTCTTCAAATTAAAAGTGGAGACCACAAACTCATTCTTGCACAAAAATCGGGTCCAACTCAATATAACTACTCTCAATCTTATAACTCTTCAGGAATCACTTATAATGGCGCTAGTGTTCCTAATGTTGTTATCGGACTCGTAATGATGTCAGTAGATTTAACAACAAACCCCATAGACTTCCAAGTGTTGATAAATAAAACTGCAATTCAAACAACCCAGTTTACATGTACTTTAAATATTAACAACAATAACACTTTTTCATTGCTCTATTACATGTACTTTGTTATAGATCCTACTTTTTCTGATTTGCAGCCGATTAGCCTGTTCTTTTATTCTCTCAATACTGCAGGTAATTTCACAACTGGTTCCCAGAAAACTGTTACTTATCCTCAATTTATTAATCAAACTATATCTAACTTTGGATCATGTGTCATTGCTTCCTATATTACATCGTTTTCCATACTTTCTATTAACTAATACTCTATTGATATTAGTACAGTCATGACTAATGCAACTACTATTGCGATTTCAGTTAGCAGCAATTCAACTTTATCCCGTGTGGAAATTATGATGATAGTTGTAGATAAAACTGCCCTTTAAATTAAAGAGTATTATTTTGTTAATTATGGATTAACTCATTCTTGGAATAGTGGAAATACCTCATCAGTTTCTTTTTCTCCTCCAACCTTAAACTACTTTAATTTTATCACTGGAATAACTGCCCTAAGGATTAATACCAATGTAGCAATTAACTTTCAGGTTAGTGGACTAGGATAAATTATAACAAGCACTAGCTACTATCATCTTTAATATTCAAGCATACAAATTATTTATCGGCAATGCATCAATACTTCAATGGTATACTATTGTGCTAACGATCAGCGATGCTATGATATTTGCCCAAATGGATATGGAAATGATACTACCAATAAATATTGTACAGCTTGCAGCTATACTTGCCTCACTTGCATGGGAAATGGAGTTTCATGTATAACATGCGATAGCAGCAATAGTAGAACTCTCAATTCTACAAGTAATACTTGTCCATGCAACAACGGATTTTTTGACTAAGGTTATGCTGGCTGTTCTGCCTGTGATTATACCTGCTCGACCTGCAATAATACCTCAATAACTTGCACATCTTGCTCTAGCACAAGAAATTTATTGAGCACAAGTTGTCCTTGCAAAACTAGTTTCTTTGATACTCTTTTAAATAATTCGACTTGTCAATCCTGCCATTATTCGTGCTACACTTGCACAAATACTTCTACTAATTGTACAAGCTGTGACAATACTATTCATCGTATTTTTGATAGTGCTAACAAAAAATGCCCATGCGGATCCTCTTATGCTGATAATGGAAGCAGTCTCTGCATCAGTTCTATTGTTTGCGCTTTGCCATGCATATCATGCGTCAATAGTTCAAGCATTTGCACTTCGTGCAACTCTTCAGAACATCGTGTGCTCTTAAGCAATTCTTGCCCTTGCTAATCAGGTTATTCCTCCGTTAATTCGAGTGGTATATGCACATAAACATGTGGTAATGGTCTTCTGCCTAATGGCACTACAAAGCAATGCGATGATGGAAATAAAATAAGTGGAGATGGTTGCTCTAGTACCTGTACTCTTGAAAGTGGTTATAGCTGTTCAAGTAGCAGTTCAAGAAATCCTGCCAGTATTTGTATATATACAAATGGCTATTCAACATCGTTAATTTCACTGGTAAAAGATGATTCCTCAAACAGTATGACTGCTGCCATCCAAATAACTCCTACTCCACCACCTTAGATTATTCCCAGTTTAATAAATCTTAATAACTACCTCTCAATTAATTCTTATTCATTAAACAACAATCTAATGACTCTTAATTTACAAATTAATCAGTAAGTGGATAGTAGTCAAACTTTACAAGTTGATTTTTCAATTATTAGCACAACTTCTTTTGTTTTGATGAAAACGAGTAACCTCTTAGTGATTAAACCATATAATCCAGCTTATTTTACACTTTACAAAGTTTAGTCAGTTTTAGTGTGGATCTATATCGCACTATTATGGATAGGCTCTTTGTATTTTGTTATATTTGTCGATGTTTACTCTTTTAGTGGCGTCGTATAACTATTCATATATTCATCTTTAGCTTGGATAGCGGCTGAGGGATAGTCCACTTATTCTCTGCTGTACCAACCTCTCACTAACTTCAGATACATATTCGGCTATAACATTCAGTTAGGAAGTTAATCTTGCATGTTTGAAGTTATAAACTTAGGATTTCTTTTAAATATTCTACCTCTATTATCTTTTTTGGTATCAATTTTTCTAACTAAAAAACATCCTAATTTAATCTCAATCAAAATAAAGAGATTCATTCTGTTTGATATTACATTTGGCTGGGCAGTTATTAACTGTTTTCTAGTTGTATATGGAATGTCTTTGTCTGTAATTTCATACAGTACCACTGCAATATCAATAGTTAGTCTTATCTTCGGAGTCATCTATTTCTTTGGGCTAATAATCCTATCTTTTCGCTTTTTCTACAATAACTAATATAGTAGTTAAATTAACCCAAAAATGGAAATTACCAAGAAAAATATGTATAAACCCAAGTCAGTACCAATATATATTCTGTCATTGCTAATTTTGTCCTTCATCTACCTTGCCGTGAAGGGCAAAACAATTTTAAATTCTTTGATTATGATAGGATCCTTTTTTGTCTTATTCATTGTTTTTGCTTTCACTAATATCTTCATGAACAAAGTTCGATATATGTTAAACCTTGTCAGCCTCATCTTTATATATGCCTGCGTTTTACTCATAAATACTGTTCCAAATGCAGATTGGGCTGGATTCGTTCTGCTTGTTCTGATGTATCTTCAAATATTTGTTAACTTCATCTTTCTATATCTTGAAAGGAGTCCTTCCAAGATAGTTGATATTTCATAATAATCTCAGACTTAAAGGAGAAATTGTTAAGCATAAAACTAGTTGGGAAGATAAAATTTAAATGTATTATAAAATTAAGTCATCATAAAAGAAGACTCTAGTATTGTTGAGTAGTATAATCACAAATTTACAGTGTATTAACCTACAGTTAAAAAACCATCACCGCAGATGCAAATTATTATTCCTTCCCCTTAGGTTCTAGGTACTGATAATGAAAATAACACTTCAATGAAAAAATTTATAATTGAGGGGGATAGATAAAGAATGACTGAAGTGAAGGGACCTTTAAACGAATTCTTATTAACCACTCCAAAGATTCATCAGCAATTAATTAAACAAGATGAATTTATCGATATTGCCAATCGAAAAGTAGACATGAGTTAAATATGATGGAAACAAGAATAGAGAAACTCAATTTTAATAAAAAATGATTGAACAGTTATCTTAAATCACTTTCACTTTATTAAGCATTATTGATATATCATGTAATCAAAGATATTTTACCTTTTGTTTTAAGAGTATCAAAATTGGTATTAATTAAAGAAAAAAATATATATATAGTTGGAATTGATAAAGTAATGAAATCATC
>Ga0302186_10001429_pt1 | contig 19857 bp, 13 predicted proteins | sample II_Bog_E1_2_FD_198782 | JGI IMG/M metagenome (GOLD analysis project Ga0302186, IMG submission 198782) | Peat permafrost microbial communities from Stordalen Mire near Abisko, Sweden - II_Bog_E1_1 | ecosystem: Environmental > Terrestrial > Soil > Wetlands > Peat | place: Sweden: Abisko...
ATCGGGACCATAACTGGTGAAAAAATTGCGGGTGTACGAACCGTCTGCATTAACCTCCGCCACTTCATCATAACCGATATAAGAACCAACCCCATTGTAACTATAGGTAGTTAGTGAATTCAATGATGCCATTTGAATAGTAAACGTAGCGTCCCCTTTAAAATTAAGCCTATTAGTGATGTTAAATGTATAGGTTGGCATTCCGTTCAGTATACCGCTGGACTGTAATGAACTGGTATTACCCCCGGCAGTGTACCCTCTTTTATAGTAATATTTTTTGTCGGAAAGCAATGTGCCTGTTTTATCAAAACTCGTAATCTCTTTTATCCTGCTGCCGCCGGCATAAACATAGCCAAGTACCGTTAAGAGCGATTGTCTGCCTGTTGAAACAACCTGCGAATAATCATGCGCTTCCCAATTAAACCCGGTATAACCGCCCGTAGGGTAGATTATTTGGGTTAAAAGACCGGTGGTAACCAACCCAGGGTTTGTTTGCTTGGAACCGAAAATATCGTCAAGCGGTAAGCCCTGGACATTGCTATTATTGTAATAGCCCCAGTGATCCGTATAATTACCATCATACACTATGGGCAAGGAAGCCACATTGTTATAGCTGAACTGATATTGATCGATTACATTTGACGCATTGTCCAGCTCGGAGAAATTATTAAGTGTGAGGCGCTGCGTTGGCGATGTGCTGTATGCAAACTGGTACTGCCGATAAATATTATATGCACCATTTGAATTCTTCACACTATTTGAGATGACAATATTGTTCAACTGTTCCCATTTCAAATTATCGGTGCTATAGCGTAAGGGAGTATAGCCGGTTTGGTTGAGATCGTTCCAATTAAATGAGTTCGAACCAGTACCTCCGCCACTATAAATTTTATCGAGGTTTGGGTCTCGCAGGCAGGTTGCATCGGAAATATTAAAAGCAATCGTTTCATTGGGGCTTGTTATTGTACTCAGGTACATCGGCCATTGCAGAGTGCCGGTAACTCCGCTCCCATACCCTGTGACGGTGCCAGAAGATGTCCTGGTACACACTGTTCCACCTGTATAAGTGTCGCCTCCGCATGGTCCGCCCAATAAAACACCGCTATCAGTGGCGGTGCCGCTTACATCTTGGTTTACCTGGCTAAAGGATAAGTTTACCGTCGGCCAGGCCCTCTTGTAAGTAAAATTAACTGCGTTATTATTGGCATCAACAATACTAGTCAAAAGCCACGTAACGGCAGTAAAGCTGGCTGTTGGACTTTTATAGTCTGAACTAAATTCTATGCCCTCAGAACCTCCAAAAGTATATTTCGTTCCATCGGGTACCGTTAGCGTAAAACCTGAAAATACATTAGGCTGATAAGTGGCCTGGATTGTAATGTACGGAGCCTGCACACTAGTGTCAAATTGCTTGAATTTTTGGATCGAATTCACAACGTCCTGGGCATTTAAAAATCCATTAAAGGTAACCTTGATGTTTTGATCCGACTTGACCTGCCATCCTAAGGAAGTACCCGAATAATAGAAAGTGCCGCTATACCCCATAAAATTAAAAGAGAATTCGTCTGCTTGTACATCGTTTAACAATCCCACTACCGCGCCGCCCACTATGTTGGGCAACACATCCAGGGCTAACTGGGAGGGGTTATCCCAGTTGCTTGAATCTGCCATCTCCGCACCACCTGGCGTATTCGCATTCACAGGGTAATAACCATTTTCGCAATAATTCGGACAGTTACCCGGTGCTGTGGCGGTACCCGTTGAGCCGTTAGGATCATCTATTTGCCCGCGAATGGTCCTCGTGATAGCCCCAAAACTTTGCAGGTCCCATCCCAGGCCTACCCAGCCCGGATGTTGGGCCGGCTTCACAGAACCCGGGTGGTACCGTAGCGCGATGGGGACTTCGATATTGCCATACCTTAACGTATGGATAGGGATACTGATGTCCGGGACACCTGTAAATAAACTCACCGGGATTGCCCCGAATGTACCCAGGCTTGCCACATTGGGGCTCGCAGTGGTAGGCGGGGGGAGCGTTTGCGCCCATATATTATTCATGCAGAGCAAACATAAAATAAGTAATGTGTTTATTTTCATTCGTTTCATATATTGATTTTTTATCTGTGTAAATCTTTCTTTAATCTGTGAATATTATTTTTATTTCTTCACCACATTCAGCCTCATCACCATATCGTCCACATGCACGTAGAGCGAATATACGCCCGTTATCAGGCTGCTCATGGGTACGGTGCTGCTGTTAAATCCTTCGCTTAAGTTCTGTGGTGCAGTTTGGCAAAGCGGGATGCCGATATTGTTGTGTACAGTAAACCACACTTTGGCGGCACGGGTTAAAGTATAACTGATATTCAAATTATCTATTACAGGGTTGGGCATCAGTTGTGCTTCGGTAAAAACAGAAGCGGCATCCTGTTTGACATCCGGTTTATCCGCAGATATTGAGTCCGTTTGAACTTGTGAGGTTTGCAGGTCGGGTGGATAGAAAAAAGAAGTACTAAACACGGTGGTATCCTTCATGCTTTCTCCGTTTTTATCTTTAGTATCCCCTTTCCTGCTCAGGGTGGTTTTAATGCTTTCGAACACCGGATAACGTATTCCTTTAGCATACCAGGAATAGGTATCCAGTGTCATTTCAACGCTGTCCTTGCCTGTTTCGGTATAATGACGAAGCGTACGTACCCGCAAGGCTTTCTTTACCGTTTCAAATTCCGGGAGTTTTATGTCCCCTTCGGCATCCGCCATGATACGGGTATATCCCTTTACTCCCAGTGGTAAACGATTGCAGTATTCACCAACACCCGTAAAGTAACTGAACAATGTATCACCAAAAGCGAATGGGAAATGCATTCGCAGTTCGGGAACTGTGTATTGCATATAAGTAGTAGAGTTTTCGTATCCTACTGCTTGCAGGCTGTCCATTTGTTGGCGAAAATAGTATCGTGTATTGTGTTCCAGGCCGCAAAGATGGGTCATATCGGTGGAGTCGGGAATAAAATAATTGAGGGAATAGTTCTCATTGATGGGCTGGACTGTACTAAAGTCCCAATTAAGCCCCTTACCTGAACTCCCGGGGTCTTTAAATTCCACTTGTTGTTTTACCAGTTGGTCGGCTGCACGGTAGGCATTCCGTTTGCTGGTAAGTCTTTGTGAATTCTGTGCCTGAAGGCTTATTGCCATTAAGAAAATAGAAAATAGGGGAAGTGTAATTTTTTTCATGCTTCTATTGATCGGTCTTAGTGTATATTATTGCCATTCTGTGGCAGAGTTTGTTTTTTCCTAGTCGAAAAGTCAGGCTGCAAATTTAGTAATGCAAAATACATTGCCCGTAGCGAAATAATATAGCACGTTGTGTGGTTTTTTTATCATTCATTTTTATTGAATCAATTTTATAAACTAGTACAGTCAGGTTAATAAAGCAAAATTCAAGCTTAAACTAATCGCTGCAAATAAATTAAGCTTGCAGGCTATTTTTAAACGCTTATAGATTTGACATCTGGAGGTGTTTTAAATAACCTTCCAAAGAAATGCTAAAATACAACTGAATGGTTTTTAGGGTGATATTATTACATTCGCCTCGATATTCTTAAAATTAACATTGCAAATGTAGCGTATATTGATTAATTTGAATAGGCCAAAATGTATTAAATGTAGGTGTGTTATGTGTTATATTTTAATAAATGTATTGATTTTATCATATAGGCCACTTAACTTCTTTTCATATTTGGAAATATATGTAAGGTTTAATTCGAGTTTTACAAATGAAAGTGTTTATTACTACTTCACGATTTCATTATTAAAACGATATTGAATCAAATACAATTTGCATATGAAATATATGGCTAACAATGCGACAATATCTCTGAGTTAAAATAGTATAGTTTTAAAAAGATGTCTATTTGAGGTAATTTAAATGTAGGTAGGGTCTGCTGAATAACTCCAGAGGAGTTACCTGTGCATAACCCCCGAATTTATTCGGGGGATGAAATCACTTATAGAGACAGAACTCCAGAGGAGTTTCCCATTGATTATAAGGACTTTTAATATCATTGGGGAACTCCTCTGGAGTTCTGTTCATTCTTCTTTTGCTTTACCCCCAGATAAATCTGGGGGTTATTCATAGGAAATCCTTACAGGATTTTTAATTATAAAACAAATTGAGTGCATAAGTTTTAAACTAAAAATAAAAAAACCTTGTACCAAACAATAAAAAATGCTTTGTAATTATATATTAATCTGAAATATAACTCTTTTTCAGAAGACCCAAGGTATACTTTTTGAAGCTATGATTCAACCAGTAAAAAAAATCATAACCAATCGACATCTGTGTACCTACTTATAATAGAGCCAGCAATAGAGTAGTCGTTTAAATTTTAAACCCTCTATTTTCTCCCTGTTTCAGTTTTGGGTTAATCCCTAAATCTTTTCGAAACTCTTGATACTTCTTTTTGAACCATTCAGTTATTTCTAAGTTATCGACAAACAATCGAAGTCGACTTGGCTCAGCACTGTCTTTTTCTATTTTAGCGATAGAGTGATTAGTTTCAAATTCACGTTGGTACTCTGGAGAATAAAGTCTTCCTTTAAAGCCTACAGGTTTCATTGTAAGTATCTTCTTTGTCAATTCTTCGGAAAAACCTATAGTTTTGCAGAGATTTTCAATATTAAGTATATCTCTTATATTCGGAAACAGGTCATATATTTTTATGAGTTCCTTACGGAGTTTGTCGGTAGTCCTTGTATATTCAGTCTTTAAGGTGTGTACCTGCTCGTTTACCTGCTTGACTTCCGTTTTGAGATTAGAGTTCTCTGTTTTTAGGTTTTCTATTTCCTGTTGTTGTTTATTTACTTTGGAATTGTCAAAAACAGAACTGATACCTTCCATGGCGGAAGTAGCTACATTCACTGCTGTACTTTTAAGCTTCTCAGTTTTAATTTCGCTCTTGATTTTGGACAGCTCTTGGGTTACCTGTTCCTGCTGCTGGAGCAAGTTGCCTATATTCTCCTGCACACTTTCTGTCTGTGAAAGTAAATCACGATAATACTGCGAGGTAGATAGATGTTTAGCTTGTGAACCTTCAATACCACGATGCAATCCGTATACCTGCATCTTCTCTGCATAACTATTTTGATATTCTTTGAGCTTTACACGTGACATTACATCATCGGCACAAAGGCGAACATTGTCTACGCTTTTCTTGTGGTATTTCTTCTTTGTGGTGGATTGCTCCTGTTTGGCTTTTCTTCGCTCTCCGGTGGTTATGGGCACTATGGTAGCGTGAATATGTGGGGTTGTTTCATCCAAATGCAATACTGCAGAAACAATATTCTCTTTTCCATAGGTTTTCTTTAGCCATTCCAGATTATCCCTACACCAGTTGTCAAGTCGTCCACTTGACTCGATTTTCTTCATATCATCAGGGCTACCGGCTAGGAGAATACGAATTGTCCGGACTTGGTTCTTTCCGATCTTACGAGTCAGACCTACATTGTGTAACCGGTATTGAATAGCGTGTGTGCGATTTGTTACACCTTCAGGAAACTGAACAAGTTCCTTGTTAAGATATGTTCGTGTAGGGTCGGCATTCTTTGGGGAGATGGTGCGCTCTATGTGGGCAGACATCCCGGTGTCCGTGCCTGAGGTTTTTTCTAAATGGAGAACTGCATAGCCCATATTCGTAATTTTGTTGGTTAATTGGTTGGTTTGATTGATTGATTGATTGTTTGTTGGATTGTTGGTTAGTTGGTTTGTTGGTTTGTTGGTTTGTTGGTTTGTTTCTGCGTTTCTAAAATCGAAGATTTTTTCTTGGGTTTCCAAAGGGGCTTGCCCCTTGGCTTAGTGGGCTTTTTTAGTGTAGTGCAACGAAGCGTAAAAAAAAGCCCTAATAAGCTAGGGAAATTATTGTATAATTTCCGTTACCGGCTGCGTGCTGCCCATTAAAATCGAGAATAGTATAAAAGCAGACCCAAAGTCTGCCTATAACTTCATCCTTTTGGTAAGTTTTTTTGTTTGTATTTGTTCTCCCTCTTGGACTTGTTCTCCCTCTTGTTTTGTTATTAGCTTGTTTTCTGGCAATTTATTTTGGAACAGACTAACTTTTTCCAACAACTTTTTTCCACATAGAAAATCATTTACATCTTTGTAATCCTTGTAATGTGTCGACTGGTCTGAAATCTTTGACCCGTACCTTTTGAGAATTTCATTAGTCGAGTGTATGCCTGCTTGATCATTATCCAGGTAGCAGTAGATTCTCTTGTACTTTTCGAGTCTATCAAGCATCTTTATTGTGTTACTCACAGAGTTTAAAATAAAGTAATCCTTTTCTTTGAATATGGATTGGTCGGGATTGTGGCGTAACTTCAAAAACAAATAAGAAAGAAAGTCGATAAAGCCTTCAAAAACACAACACGATGATTTGCCGTTATCAATGATTGTTATTGCCTTTGGAGCAATGCACCCCTTAAAATATTTATTCTGTGTATCATATCCGCCCCATTCGTTAGGAAATGCGATGGCAAAATAAGGCTTGAAGTTGCACTTATAATAAATCTCCTTACAATACTGCTGTGCCAAACCGGTGGGAATCATTCTTTCATTAAGATATTGAATTAAGGCTGTATTCACTAATGGCTTTAGCACAATATCTTCCAATCCTTCAAAAGATTCTTGCTGGCGAAAAGAAAAAGAAAGCGGTTTGATAAATGGTATCTTATCTTCAATAGATTTTAATGCCTGGGCAACACTATCTGTCCTATGTAGCATCATCGCCAGTTTAATGATATTACCTTTTTCATCATTGCCGAAGTCGTGCCACAGGTTCTTATCCCGGTTTACTTTGAATGATGCTTCGCTCTCAACCCGAAATGGAGACATATACCAAAGGCTGTTGCCTTGTCCTCTAAGTGGAGTAATACCGTAACTTTGGAGATATTCTTCAAGGACTATTTTTTTTGCTTGTTCTGCATTCATAATGACAAATTGAAATGTGAATAATCTTTTTCTTTTCGCCAGCAAAAACTCTTTGTGGCGAAATAGGGATTTATATAGGTTTAGTTTACTTTGTATATATAGAAAACAGAATAAACTAAACCACCTGTATGAATTGAATTTGGAAAGGTTTACTTTACTCTATACTATATATACCCGGAATAAACTAAACCACTTTTATTGATACCCATTAGTAGTGAAAATCCGGATTATACTTGTACTTTTTCCCTTCTTGCACAACGATTCGCTTATTAGTCAGAAACACCTTTAATCCAATGATTTTATTTCTGCCATATTTATACCCGACTGATTCGTAAGCTTTCTGTAAAGAGTCGATTAAAGTGCTGTAATTCTGTTCCTCATCCTGTGCAAAAGCAACTTCCAATGCTTGGCGGTGTTGCTGCTCCGTGAGAGCCTTATAATCAAATCCTCTTTTAGGTGCTGTTTCATTAGGTTGGTAATCCTCAATCAATTCAGGGAGTGCTAACTCATTAATTCTAAAAGCAAACTGCTCAAACTCTACAGCTCGCATATGTACAGATGAAACAATACTTATATCCTTGTCAAACTCATCTTTGGCTATCTGCAATATTGTTTCTGATTTATTATTCAGCTCCGTACCGATATGACCACGTGAATTATCATCGCCTTTGTTTTGGTGCAACACAGTATGAATATGAATCTGCCGTTCATCTGTCCACTGCATCAATTTGGATATAAGGGTAGTGGCTTCACTTGGAGAATTTATGTCATACGCCAAATCCCTTATACCGTCAATAATGACAAGTCCTAAGCCTTGCGTTTGATATATCGCTTTCTCTATGATGGCAATACGCACTTCAGGCGTGAACTTTCGCAAGGCGAGAAATTCGAGTTTATCAGGCTGTCTGTTTAAAGGCAGTTTAGCCAACATTAAAATACGTTCCATTACCCGGATACAGTGGTAAGGGCTTTGTTCGGTATCTACATACAAAATATTGGACTTATTCGGGGGAAATGTGGCACGATACCGAAGTACCGTACCGTTTACCATAGCAGCTGCTACAATAGCACAAACATTAAAGGTTTTCTTACTCTTTGCTTTTCCTGTCGATGCGCTGAAATTTCCCAAGGTGCCTATTACTGAATCACCAATATTTAGTACTTCCTGAGGTTCTGTAAATTCATCGGTTACACGTAGCCGTGCACTTTCCCAAAGGATATTTATATCCTTTTCGGAATTTTGTTCTTTTGTAGTTACCATAGCCTTATCCCCTGCCTCCTGTTTTACGACCGGCCAATTCAATGGCAAGCTGAGCATCAACTATAATTTTACGCCCTATCTGCGTAATAGCACGATCTATCTTTCCGCCTTGTTTTATACGGTTAGCTGTGGGTATACTGCACCCGAAAAGTTTAGCAATACCAAGTATGCCGTAAACATACTTTTTAGTTGTATCTACGGTAACGGTCGGTTGCTGTACGTCTGTCGCTGGGGAGTTCTGGTGAAGAAACAAAAACTCTTCACCTGTCATTTGCCAAAGGGGCTTTTGCTTTAATTCTTTAATATTCATACTTTACAATGTTACGATTAAACGATAGCCTTGTACTTCGGCTGTGATGTTCGAACATTGCAAAAATAGGATGGAATGACCCTGGAGTGAAGATGGAAAATTCAAAAATAAATAAGTGCTATTTCTGAGATAATCAAAGAAATAGCACTTATTAAAAGTCACAAAACATGGTTGTACCTTGGTGGGTGATAGAGAATGAGACTATATGGTATGATGTTTAAATATTTCGTCAACATTATTCGCAAATAACGTATCATCATCGGTAGCGTTATCACTAACAACATCCCTATATCTTGATGAGTAGTTTGATTCATCTTTTCCCAGCCTGTGAAGAATCACATTTATCCAATAATTTTTTACTTCTTTGTTTTTAATACAAGTTGAAAATTTATGTAAAACATAATAAGCCCTTTTTATTGCTGATTTTTCTATTTTTAATGGAGAGTATAATTCCAATAAATTTATGGATTTATAGAACTCCAATTCTGACAGACTCTCAAAAAGAATTCCATCACTGAGTTTGTATACCGAGTAAACTAACCCCATGGGAAAATAGGAAGCTAAATCAGAATTCTCAATAAATGTTTTGTATTTTTCGGTCTCTTTAAAATTATCTTTTATCTCATTGAATAGATATTTACTGAACACATAAATTTCAAAGTGATAATCATTTAATAAAAATCCATATTGATCATAAAAGGTTGACTTATAATATTGATCTCTGCTAGGTATTTCCAACTCAATTCCTAAGATAATTTTCAACTCTGAATTTGATAACGCATTATAATGGGGATGCCTTGTTTTGTATGTGTTTAACATGAGCTCTTCTCTTTTATATTGTCTGAAAAAGTTCTTATGTTTTTCATATAGCTCAATTATTTCAATTGCAACCTCCCTCAAATCGTTCAAAATTTCAATTCTTTCATCACTTAATACTTCGGGTGGATATTCTTCTATTATTTTCCATTCGGTGATGCATTTCTCATAACCGGTTCGAAAAACATCTTGAGAATCATAATTAAAATCTGTTCCTTCAGTATTTAGTTCTTTTATCCAATACTGCTTAATGTCCATTAGTATAAAATGTAACATTGACTGTACAACTTCTTTTTTCATAAACCTATTTTTTATAGTTGGTTAAATTTGCTCATTGCATTAGCTTTAATATCATCGGCAACGTCAATATAAGGTTTCATTGCCTTGTAATCGCTGTGCCCTGTCCATTTCATGACCACCTGAGCAGGAATACCCAACGATAGGGCATTGCAGATAAAAGTCCGACGTCCTGCATGTGTTCCCAGTAGTGCATATTTAGGTGTAACGGTATCTATACGTTCATTGCCTTTGTAGTAAGTTTCCCCAACCAGCTCGTCAATTCCGGCTAATTCTGCCAATTCTTTCAAGTAGTCATTCATTCGTTGATTACTAATAACCGGGAGTGCTTTATGCTCTTCAAAATGCACATCTTTATATTTCTCTAGTATGGCTTTGCTGTGATTGTTCAAATCAATAATAAGGCTGTCAGCCGTTTTTATTGTAGTGACTTCAATATGTTCCGGTTTAATATCGCTACTTCTCAGATTATGAACGTCCGAATACCGCAAACCGGTAAAGCAACAAAACAAGAATACATCACGCACGCGCTCCAAATATTGCTTTGTTTCAGGTATTTGATATTCACGCAATTTGGTAAGTTCTTTCCACGTAAGAAAAATTACCTTTTTAGGGGTGTTCTTTAGTTTAGGTTTGAATGTATCGTAGGCTGTGTTTTGATTATACCCCTTTTTGGAGCTCCAACGGAGAAACCACTTCAAAAAACCAATTTGTTTGCCGATAGTACTGTTTCGCATATCTTTTTTGTCTCGAAGATAATCGACATAGTCAGTCAGCTTTGACTCATCAAAAGATTCAAAAGACAGAGTTGAATCAAAGTCTTTTAAATGATTTTTGGTCGCTGAAAATTTTTCGTAAGTAGAATCTGTCCAGTTGTTTTGTTTTCCGCACTCTTTAACGAATTCATCAAAAACGGTTATGAAATCAGTATTTAACTTTTTTGGCTCGTTCTCAGCCTCCAAGATGGGAGTGTGTTTGGCGTTAAAGACTTCCTTAATCTGTGTAGGAGTTGGCACGATATTTTGCACCTCAAATTCTTTAAAAATATTCTGAATTTCGGTGTAATACTGTAATAAATTGGAATTAATTTCAGATGCGCTTTGTTTGAGCTTATTGGTACAGCCATTTTTAATACGCTGTTTGTCACTATCCCATTTGGATACATCAATACGATAGCCCGTTGTAAACTCTATACGCTGACTAGAAAACACTACACGCATACGGATAGGGACGTTCTCCACTACCGGTACACCGTTTTTCTTTCGGCTCTCTAAGGCAAAAATGATATTTCTTTTTATATTCATAATCGGGTGTAATTAAAATCAACACCCAAAGATACACCCAATATTTGAGATATGCAATGATATTCCAAGAAATTTAATTAAAATCAATTTTGTAATAACTTGTTTATTAGCACATAATTGCGTATTTATGATCTTATGTGATTCTATAGGTGATAGAGCCTTCCTCTCCGCAAAAAGGATAAGTCAAAAAAAGACTTCCAAAAGCCAAACCCTACAAAATCAACGTTTTGTAGGGTTTTTTCATCTACCTACCTTGTAATTTTGTTGTTAAATAAGACAAATTTTAGCCATAATTAGACAGTCTTTTAGGACTAAATCGTGACCTTTTTTGAAAATCAAAAACAGGTCACAGAAAGTCCTCTTTTGGCATACAATTGACATCAATTGTCTGCACTGCAATTATTTCATTTTCAATCAATCAACTAGTTTTGTAACGATTAAAAAATGAAATTATGAAGAGTACATTTAACGTCCTTTATTACTTGAAAAGGAATGCAATTCGAAAAGATGGTAGTATGCCGATTATTACCCGTATTACAGTAGATGGTATCATTGCGCAATTCAATACTAAGTTAGAAATCCAACCTGCGAGTTGGAGTGTAAAAACGGGTAAAGTTATCGGACATTCATCTGATAGCAAGCAACACAATGCTCAATTAGAGGACATCAAGGCTTCCCTTCATGGTATTTACCATGAACTTCAACGGAAAGACAATTATGTTACAGCTGAGAAGGTGAAAAATGAGTTTCTAGGGATTAGCGAACATCATGAAACGCTTTTGGACCTCTTTCAAAAGCATAATGACGATGTCCTGAAACTGATAGGTATCAGCAAATCTCCTGCTACCTATCAAAAATATGAAGTCACACGCAAGCATCTTCAAAAATTTCTGCAACTCAAATATCAAATATCTGACATTTCGCTCAAAGAAATTAAACACATGTTCTTATCCGATTTTGAGATATATCTTTTGACAACAGCTGGTTGCAATGCAAATACTACTGCTAAATTTATGCAGTTCTTCAAACGTATTATTCTTATTGCCCGCAATAATGGTTTAATTTCTATTGATCCTTTTGCAAATTACAAAATTCGCATTACAAAAGTTGATCGAGGTTATCTCACCCAAGAGGATGTAGAAAAGATATTGAAGAAACAATTTACGACTAAACGGTTAGAGCTGGTTCGTGATATTTTTATATTCTCCTGCTTTACCGGACTTTCCTATATTGATGTAAAGAATCTAACGGATAAAAACATTCGGACTTCTTTCGATACAAATCTATGGATAATGACCAAACGTCAAAAGACAAAAGTACAATCCAATATACTCCTATTGGATGTTCCTAAAATGATTTTAGATAAATATAAAGGAAAATCACCCAACAATCAGTTGCTTCCAATTTTAAGCAATCAAAAAATGAATGCTTACCTCAAAGAAATAGGTGATGTTTGTGAAATAGAAAAAGAACTAACGTTTCACTTAGCGAGGCATACTTTTGCCACAATTGTGAGCTTTTTAATTATTCAGCTCATTTCAAGCAACTTGCAATTCGAAAAATCTCAATAGGTAATGGATAAGTAACGAGCTAAACACGTTGGTCTGCTTTGATTTGCTGCTGGTCAAATAACTCTTTGACAAAGGTAGAAAAAGATTTTAGCTATACAATACACTAATCCTCTTTAGTGATATGCTCGTACATTTTTTATTGTTTCATTAATTTAAACCAAGCACTTTTTGATTTTATAATTCATCTAAAGGATTTTGGGAAAGTGTTGTCAAGAGGTTCTAGTAAACATATTCATAGGAATCATTTTAAAGACACTCACATGACAGATATTATTAAGTGACAACATGGTGAGATAAACAACAAGTCAGATGCTTTGAGAGCTCAGAGATCCAAATAAGCACTATTACGAGAAGAAGATATTACGACGAGAGCGGTTCTTAATGCCTAGTCGTTAATTCTAGTCTTTCTTTTCTATCAATTCAATCAGTCTTTCTTTACTTGGCAGAACTGTCTGATATTTACTGGCAAAGATTTGTTCGTTGTTTTCAGGAAGTGTATACTGAACTACTGCTTCACTTTTGTCCTGACACATAATTAATCCAACGGTCTTGTTTTCATCTGTAAGACGCATTTCTCTGTCATAGTAATTTACATACATTTGCATTTGTCCAATATCTTGGTGTCTCAGTTCTCCGATTTTTAGGTCAATAAGCACAAATGATTTTAATATTCTGTTATAAAAAACTAAGTCAATATGAAAATTCTTTTCATCGATGGTTATTCTTTTCTGTCGGGCCACAAATGTAAAACCTGTACCAAGTTCCAATAAAAAATGTTCCAGTTTGTCAATTAATTTTTGTTCCAAATCACTTTCGGAATAATCTGATTTTTCGGGTAACCCTATAAATTCAAGAATATATGGGTCTTTAATTGCATCTTGCGGTTTTTCAATCACAAGTCCCTGCTCTGACAATTTCAAAACACCTTCTTTGTCTCTGCTTAGGGCTAATCTTGTGTTTAAAGCACTATCATATTGTCTTTGTAATTCTCTGAGACTCCAATTATTTTTTGCGCATTCAATTTCATAAAATTTTCGTTCAGACACATCCTCAATACGCATGAGTTTTAAATAATGAGACCAACTTAGTCTAAAGTCATTTACAGATTGAATATCTATTATGTCAGATTTAGCAGACAGTGTCTGCTGTTTTCCGTAAATGCTATAAAAGTTCTTCATTTGCTGCAAGTTAGTGACCGAAAAGCCCAACCCGAATTCTTTTGTTAGTTTGTTTGATAATTCTATCAAGATTTGTTTTCCGTATTCAGCACGTTCACTTCCATTTTGTTCTTCTACCACAATCAACCTTCCGATTTCAAAATAGGTTTCAACCATAGTTGCATTTACAGTTTTGACAACTTTGTTTCTAGCAAATTTTAAAATTTCCGAGATTCTAGAATAAAAATCGTTGTTGTATTTGTTCGTTTTTGACATAATATCTTTTTGTTTTTCGCAAAGATAATTCATTTTTTAGACAATGCTGCCATGCTTTTAGTTCAATAAATCTCATTTGAGATAAACTCCATTGGAACATTTTTTTCTAAATTCAAGAATTTACGAATAAGAAATTCTCAAATTGGTAAAATTCCATGCTGAAAAGTGGTAAAACCATTTCCCGGCATAGAATTTTAAAAATAGCACTCATTATCGAGAATTATTCTTCTAAAGCACCAACTTCGGCGGTGCTTTTCCCCCTGAAAGGGCAAGTAATTTTGAGCTGCTGAAAGAATTTCAAGCAGCTCAAAATACAACTTGCCATTTGCTAAGTGCAAATACAATTAGCTTTATTTACTGTATGAAAATTTATCGTATTGAGATGAAAAATGAGAGTGCAAAATTAGTTTTGCCTTTCAACTTATACGAAAGCTGTATGTAAGACAAACGTAGACATACTGTGCCAGACTAAGACAGTTTGAAAAAGGGACTGATTTAATGTTTTTATTTGCATTAAATATTGATTAAGAACTTTCTTGTCAACAATAACTCATGATAGATTAAATGGTAATTTGAATTGTTTCAAGATTAGTTTCAAGATTAGTTTCAAGAAGTATTATAATCTCGAATACTTTTAATCTTACATATAAGTCAACATAAATTTTTAAGAACGAGACAATCAATCAATCAATCAATCAATCAATCAATCTTTATTGGAATAAATATTTGATTAAAGCAACAAAACAACTCATATTTAAATACATATAAAAACAACACATCATTTATTTAAAACAACTATGGCAAAGCAAACTAATGTCCCAAAAGTGGATGAAGATTTTATGAGAGAAGTAATTTCTCAGGGTTTACCTATGAAACAAGATACTACCATCGAAAACGACCGTACAACTATCATCGAAGAAAATGAATCGGCAATTGAAACTCCCGATGTCATTGGAGCTCTAAATGAAGAGCAAGCTGAGGGAGTGGACTACTGTGAGACTTACTTCGAGAAAGTGGATCTAAGCTACCGAAAAAGCATCTGCATCGCTAAAGAAACTCACTCAACCCTTTTGAAGGTTGTCAATATGATAGGTGGACGTAAAACCAACCTTAGCAGCTATGTGGAAAATATCATCCTACAGCATCTTGAAAATCACAAAGAAGAAATCAATGAACTGTATGAAAATGGATTCAAAAGGCCAATATTGTAGTAAGAAGCATACTGTGGGTAAAAAATCTCAATTGATCCCGATAGCGAAAAACAATGTCATGCTAGGTGCAAATTGAAAGATCGATTGAAAAGTCCATTACATTTAGTCAATCCAACGAGAAATTAATTTTCGTTGGATTTCAAATATTATGGACAAAAGAGTAGATGCTTCTTTTTCCCTCACACGAAGTGTAAACATGTATTTACTGCACGAAGTGCTAAACAACCAGAACTTCTTTTAGCGGATAAATTATTTTATTCATGCGGCAGCAAATAATTTAAACGCTGAATGTAGTTTATCCGTCGTCCCTATTCAAAAACAGTTTGCCTGTTTTTTCTCTTTGTTTCAAGAAACTATGTCTCTAAAAACAGGCATATTGTTTTGGGGCATTCATTTCAAGTTCAACTTAAAACTTAAATTGCAAATGTTTTTAAATGTTGGAAAGCAGGAAATAATTTTTGCGTTTTCCAATCTATAAAGAAAGTAAGAATAATTTACAAAAAATTATTCTTACTTTTCAACATTATCAAACTCTATCACAACGCATTTTTTTTGAGTGGATACCGGGACTCGAAGTGTCAGGCGAGAAAAAAATGGGTTGTGTCCACTGTCCCTATTGGAAAACCTGTTGTGACTTTTATGCTTCCACCAAAAAGGAAACACTCATAAAAGTCATAAGTGGTTTGCAGGGCATTATTCTCTGGTTGCCGGAACGGCTGAAAACTCGCATTATTTTGAGTAAAGGCACCTTATCATTCTTCTATAGGAGCTAGGTCGGGGTTAATTCGTCGCAGGGGGAAAAATATACCATTGGAAATGCGTTGGAAAAGGGCATGGGTGGATTAGGTGTGTAATGAAACAGGCGTTGGGGAATGAAATGGAGCTTTACTGGCTGTTTGTGTGAGGATTTATTTGTGCGAGGATTACAGCCGTTAAGCGAAATGGAATGACTGCTTGGATTGTGGAATGGAGCGACTAAACCACCTATGATGTGCGGTGCTGAGGTGGGTGAAATATCCACTGAGCGCAATGGAGTGAAGGGTGGACGGAAAGTGAGGCACGAACGACGTCCTCCGAAACGGAATGAGTAAAGAGAATGAACCGACCACAAGCACATGGAAATAAAACTCGACCTATTTTTTGATACTGCAACAACTATTGGGTGGTGGGGAAATCTTGAGGTCTTCGGGCTGCATATCGGGGCAAATTGAGGACCATTGATGAGAATGGTAAAGATAATCCCATTGCTAATCTGATGATCTCAATCTTAGCAACTGTATGTGAAATGGAGCGGAGTCAAATACGAGAACGTCAATTGGAAGGGGTACGTATTGCAAAGCTTAAAGGTATTTACAAAGGAAGTCTTCAAGGTACAACAGAAGACGTATTTGCATTTTTATCAAAACCCAAGAATAGAAAAGCTCTTGATTATCTGAAAAAAGGGTATAAACTAAATGATGCTGCGAAACTGTCAGGGGTTCATATCATTACGATGACAAAAATAAAGAAATTAGGTATGCAAATAATTGATTGTTTTGATTTTAAGTTTATTGTACATATTAAATAAGACCAGCAAAGAAATCGAATTTAAAATTTTATTTTACACAAGTAATGTTAACAAAGAAAAGTAGTCTTTTCGAATATATTCAGATTTTTACAAACTGAATATATTAACCCATTTTGCAGCCTAAAGTATACAAATTGATAAAGAAAGTCCCTTTTTGAGTGAGAAAAGAGGTCATTTATTTTGTAAATATCTGAAAAACAAATACCGCATTTTTCTGAATGCTTTGTGGTGCCCATATTAACATTTCTCAATATCATATTTTATCTATATTTACCAAATAAATTGAGAATCAAACATGAAAAAATCTGTAGTGCCCAAATAAACTTCTAAATTATCAATATCCCTGGGCAACCAATGACTTGTAATTAAATAGCTGCAAAATGGGTTAATTGTCTAATTCAAACTCACATACAACTGATTCGTTAACTCTTCATAGACATTTTGTGATGTCTTATCCGAATATATGACCGTCATAATTCCATCAAAGTAACATTCAAGCAAACGATAAGAATTTTTCAGGTATAAATCAAAAAGATAATCTGTCATCGTACCGGAATTATCATAACAGAATGAAACTTTAACCCTAAGCTTGCCATTAGACATGTTCATTTCAAAGTTGCCAATATGTAAACCATAGTTTAAGTAGGTCAAAAACTCCGATACTTTTAATCTATTCCCTTTAGGAATTTCTGATGGGAAATAGGTATAAAGTGCAACATAGTGAGGTTCTTGTTTTTGCAATGTATCAACAACATCAAAATTTCCTTTTTCTGTTTGAAAAACCATCTTATAACAATAACCATCACTGCTCTCTTCTATTAACTCATAATTTAAGTTCTGATTCTCAATAAGATTTTTTAGTATATCTTTTTCCATTTTCTCCATTTGTTTGACATTTTCATTTTTCTCACTCTTATTGATTCTAGACCATTGTATAAACAAAAGAAATAGTATGGCTGCAATTAAGCCTAAAATACCCATAATTTATTGGTTTGTTATTTAATAAAGGCACCTATAGTTATTGTCTTAGCCTGGTTATCAATCAATATCTTCCCGTATTTGGACAAAGCACTCTGACCGAATAGCAAAGGAGCCTTTTTGTTATTGATCACTGAAGCAGCAACATTATGTAATATATAACCACCTATCTCCACTTTTCGCAAAATGATATTTGTTCCAATTTCTATTTCTCCATTCGCAATCTGAAACCGTTGAGAACCGAGTATATCAGACTGTTTCATATACCCATTTTTCAGCATAAATTGAACTTCGGTTTGTGAAATAGATATATCGCTTGCTCCGGTATCGAACATGAAATTCAGAGGCAGTTCATTGATTTTACAGGCTAATTCATAAGTACCGTCACTAATATTTTTCATCGGAATAATAAAGGATTGTTTTTCTGTGACCGGATTATCCGGATTTGTTTTCTCAACTGCTTTTTCTTCTGATGCTAAAACCACTGTCCACTTCACCACCAATTCTTTAAACTCCTTCAAATTTCTGACGTTATCCAGATCATCATCGCTGTTAATATGATGAATACTCCTGTAACCGTTTTCAAATGCCAAACGTAAGGAATTAACTGACTTTACTGGCTTATTCATTTTTGAATATAAGCAAGCAGCATCGTAATAATTTCCGGAAATGGGAAATACTTCAATAATTTTATTCATCCACACTGTAGCGTCTTCGTTTCGTCCCAGTTCCATTAATGCATACTGTCTGCAATTCCCTTGTTCATGAACAACAGTATCAAGAGTTAATATCATTTCAAAATCTTTCTTTGCCCTGGCTGAATCGTTCAGTACGGTTGAGTATAAACGACCCCGGTTTAAGTAGGTATAAGCAACCTCTTTATTAATAGCTATTGATTGATTATAATCGTGCAAACCGGCTTTGTGATTCTTCAGAAATTCATCCAGTATCCATCCCCGCCGGTAGTAAAACCAAGACTCTAAAGGTTCAACTGAAATTGCTTTCGTAAAATCGATCACTGCACCATTAAAATCACCGATTTGCTGTTCTGTCAACCCCCTGAAACCCCAAAAATATGCCAGGGTTGAATCCGAAGAGAGTGCTTCATCATAATCGACCAATGCATGTTTATACATTCCGCTTTCAGTATAGCAGTTTGCCCTGTTATAAAGTACGTCATTTTTATCCTTAACAGTGGCCGTTTCCAATGCCTTGGTGTATTCTTTGATGGCCTCATGATAATCTTCTTTTTGTTCTGAGAGCTGTGCACTCAGGTACCGCCAGAAAAACTTCTCCGGATTCGGATTCAACATGGAGTTTATATACGACTTTGCCATTAAGTAGTTATTCTTCGCATCTACTAAAAAATCAGCCCGACTCAGGTCATCCGATTCATCCAATACCAGTGCATGAAACACCGAACCGATAGCGTCATCAGTTTCTTTTTTCCCAAGAAAGACTTTAGCCATAAAATAATAGGTTTTAGGATACTCCGGTGCCAGTTTCATCAACTCTGTAAATATCTTTTCTGCCTCTTCATATTTTTTCTGCATTAAACAGACACTTCCCAATCCCGTACGGGCTTTTAAATCACCTTCATTCAGGCTTAATACTTTATTATAATCTGCTTCCGCTTTATCATACTGTTTCAATGCTGCGTATTCTTCACCACGGCTTAAATAATATTCCGGCTTCTGAGGATTCAGTTTTATGGCTTGATCATAGTTCTCAATGGCCTTTCCCCGATTCTCAATGATGGCGTATATTTTACCCCTGAGCTCATAGCTATCCGCTTTTAATTCTTTATCCTTTGGAGTAAAAAGTTTAAACAACGTACTGATTTCTGTCAGAGCCTGTGGATATTTCTCCTGACAGTTATATGTGTAAGCTCTGTAATAATGACTTTCAGCTTTAGCAGGAAAGTCTTTCAAATCCCTGTTCAGGTAATCAAGTGCTTTGTCGTAATTCTTGGCATCTATAGCTTCTTTGGCCTGATTTAAATTATAGGTTTGGGCAACTACTATCAAGGTAGAAAATAAACAGAGTAACATAAAGAGTTTTTTTTTCATTGCTTCTTAATTTAGAATGACAGAACGATGGTAACGTTTGAAGTTACTTTTGAAA
>Ga0302186_10001431_pt1 | contig 19828 bp, 23 predicted proteins | sample II_Bog_E1_2_FD_198782 | JGI IMG/M metagenome (GOLD analysis project Ga0302186, IMG submission 198782) | Peat permafrost microbial communities from Stordalen Mire near Abisko, Sweden - II_Bog_E1_1 | ecosystem: Environmental > Terrestrial > Soil > Wetlands > Peat | place: Sweden: Abisko...
TTCCATCACTAATAGTGATTACCTTATAAAATTCACGATTGCATATGTATAAAGCTACTTTTTGATCTTTCAAATGATTGGTTGATTCCTTGAAAGAAGAAAGTGAACGTGATTAAACGATTATCAGATACAAATTTTAATTGGCATTGTTTTCGATTTGGGATTTTTAATTTGAATATAGGTTTTTAACATTATTAAAAAAGTATTTGTTCCGCCTTCATAATTTGAATTTCATATGTTTTTTTTTAAAACAAGAAAATTATTTCAAAAAGAATTTTTTTCAAATATCAAGAAAAATTTAGAACACTTAAATTTTTAAAAAAAGTTTCGAACATTAAAATTAAACTTTAGAACACCATTTTAAAAGTGTTCTATACTTTATACTTTACCGTTTTATTTTCCAAATATTCATCAAAATCGGGATCTTGCAAAGTTTTTTTAAAGTATTCAACTTGGTCTCTTAAATAGTCAAAACCGGTTGTTAAAAAATCTTTTGCTGCTCTTTGAAAAGATTCTCTGAAATAAAAATCTCTAAAAAAAACTCCTTTTGCAATGCAAAATTTTTAATTTTTGTCGCAATTATTTTTTAATATTTATTTTCAACGGAAATTTTTTAAATTCAAAACACATATACATATGGAAAGTAAATCAATGAATTACGAAGATCAACTATCTTCAAAAATGGATAGAATGAATGAAATGATAAAAAAGGAAGTTACCAAATGCAATTCTGATTTCCTAAAAGAACCCTTTTCAGAAACTCAAAAGAATAATTCCTTGAATAATTTAAAATTGCTATTGACCCAATCTCAAGTATTTTATCAGGCCTCGAAGAAAGAATATCAAAGGAAAGTGACAACTATTGAAGTTTTCTTCCCTCAAAAAATGAAAAAAATATTGGAAGATTTTAAAGATTTCATGAAAACTGTCAAAGAAACCCTTCATCCTTCGATCTCTTGCCAAATTCAAGTCTATGACGCAATTTTAAATAATGCAGAATCTGATTTTGATTTATTGGAAATAAAGGGGAGCCTGAAAAAAAATGCAAAAACTCTTTCAGAGCAAGAAAACGAGGCAATTTTAGGGAAGGTTTTAAGTGACACTCAAATGCAATATGAAAAATTGAGAAAAAATAATGACTTTCAAAATAAAGAAGACAACTTCGAAAGACTAAACCACAAAGTTGAAAATCTCAACGAAATAAACAAAGAGAGTACGAAAAAACGCAAATTTGAAGAAATATCTGAAAATATTTCAAAACAAAAAAAGATTTGCAAGAATGATGATATGAAAAAAGACATAAATGTTTATAATACAAAAAAATCGGAGGAAAGGAAAAATGAAACTAAAAATTGGAATTGTTTTGCAGTTGGATATTGCCTTTTAAATAATAAATAGTTTTCTATGCTCTAATTTTTTATTCTATAAATTAAAAAAATACATTATTTAATTTTCATCCATTTTATTCAAAAGAACTATTAATTCTTCTGCAACTCTTCTAATTATCTCTTCGCACCATAAAATCTTTTGTTTATTATTTTCATTGTCATTAAAACTTTGAACCATCTGATGAAAATCTAAATCTTTTAAAGCGAAATTATCTAATAAATTTTTTGGATCCTCTTTAAAAGCGTTTATCTCATTGAACAAATCATCAATTTTTTCCTTAACTCCTTCTTCAGATGCATTTCTCCAAAAACTCCTATTTACTTGGCATGCAGTCAAAAGCCCTCCCATGATTCTTTCCTTTTCCTTTGTTGGTAATTCCTCAACAAAATTAGTTGTTTTATTTTCCAAATCTTCATCAAAATCGGGATCTTGCAAAGTTTTTTGAAAGTATTCAACTTGGTCTCGTAAAGAGTCAAAACCGGTTATCAAAAATTCTTTTGCTACTCTTTGAAAAGATTCTCTGAAATAGAAAATCAAATTTTTGATTTCTTGGCAAAATTCGTTCTCCTTTAAACTTGCGGAAAAGAAAGTTTTGGTGACCATGAGTTTCGTGTTCAATTTATTTATGGAATTGTTTTTCCTAACAAGGGGAACATCTATTTGAAGCCACACGAATGTTTCACAAAAGTGGATGAGGGTCTGATAATATGTTAAAATCATTTTATATATTTGCTTTGAGCTTAAGGAGTTTTGCATTGGAACATCTGAGGGAATGAAAATATCAACCATTGGAGATTTTTGATGATTTGAGGGAGGTTGATTCTTGATAGGTATTTCATGAACTATCCATTTATGGGAAGGATAAATAGAGTATATTGTATAATTTGGATAACTCAAGGTTGGATAGTTAAAATATATGGTGTGGGAGGACTGGAATTGAATTAATATTTGTGGGGAGGAATATGATTGACGACTGAATAACATTTTATTTTAAAAATATTAAATAAGAATTCTTCAAAAAAATTCGTTTAACAGCAAATAAAGGAAAGTAGATCGTTAAATTTAAATATTTTTGAAAAAAAATCAAAGAAAAAATGTCCAATCTTTTCATCAAATGCTCAGATGATATGGCAGCGAGAAAATCAGATGTCCATTCATTTCGACTTTTCGTCAGTTGTCCTAAATGCAAAGATGATCCTCATTATTGGTGTCACGTCAAATGTTCAACCACTTCCTACATTGATGATGAAGGATTCATTCTTTGTGAGAATTTGAAAAAAAGTCAAAAATGCCAAAAAGTGTTTATTCAGCAAGCAGGGTTTAATTGCGGAAAAGCTCAACATGGAGTTGAATATGCGAGTTTTGATAGTCTGAGCGATTTTTTAATGGCATTGGGAACTGCTGTGAGCTCCATTGAAAACAGCACCTCAGATATGAGTCGTTTGCAAGGGTTTATCCAAAGAATGACCAAGAATTTATCAAAAAATTGGAAGTTTTTATAAAGATGTTGACTTTTATTATTTGTTACATAAATTAGAACCATTTATATAGTAAAAAACAAAAATAAAAACCATTTATAATTTTTTTTTTAAGAGAATACTTTTTTTATTGTTTTAAATATTGTTTTCTTATCTATAAATTAAATTTTTCTCATTATCTAAAATCTCTTAATTGCAAGTGTTTTAGTTTCTGAATCCGAAGTTGGAGAACCTGAAGTAACTCATGACTTTTTACCTCTTTTTTCAAAACCAAAGCAATCCTTTCCAAAGTTTGTAAATCTATCCTTTCAATTATTTCCATTAAAGGTTCGATTTTCTTCGACTTTTCACATATTTCTCTCATTATATTCAAGACATCTTTTTCTTTTAAATAATAGCTACCATCCACGCTCTTGATTTTCTCCTTTATTTTTTGTTCTGTTTTTTTTAGTTCCTCATTCAGATTTATCTCCTTGTTTTGAACCTTTTCATTAAAGATCATTCGATTTTCCTTCTCCTCCTGCACATTAACAAAGAAACTACCAAAAGCAGTTTCAATTTTCTGATTAAGTTCCCTGTTTTCATCTTCTGAAAGTATTTCTTGGCTATTTTTATTCTCAGGGATCGAGCCAAATTTATTTTCATATAAAAGACTTTCCATAACTGAAATGTGATCTTGTAAAATTTGAATGTCTCTGGTTTTCTGGATTTTCTTCAAGAAAATACAAAATAAAGAGCGCATTTCTGCCATAGTTTCCTCATAATCTTTCAAAAGAGGTTGACTATGTTTTTTATCTGATCTTGCTTCTGTTTTCATGATATCATGGAAATTCATTCGAAGTGTCAAATAGGAATTTAATTTGTTGAAGGAGTTATTTCTGCAATTCTCAGGAATGTCTTTCAGCTCCATCCAATTTAAAGTATCCAAGAAAACATCAAGAGATTCATGAAAAGAATGCAATAATTTTAATCGCTGCTTTTTTAGTTTCAAGGTTAATTCTTGATCAACAATGAGGACAGCTGATTGAGATTGGAAATGCTGTGGGTCATTATTATTAATAAAGTGGCTGTTTTTTTCTTCTTCGATGAGGGTCATCTGAGGAAATGACTCATTTCTTTTCGCTAAATCTCCTTTTTTTGGAATTTGCTGTTCTTTTAATAGCTCTTGATTTGATATTTCTTTCAGTGAGAGTTCGTTCATTATTGGTGGTTTTTTCATTTGAAAAACTTTTCTAAGATTCTTAATTTTTTCTCTTAAATTAGTCCAAGTCTCCATTGATTCTTTGTTAAAAATCACTAGCATTTGGTAAAGCTTTGACCCAATTTGAAAAATCTTCTGTTTTTTTGTTGTTTCGAAAGCATTATAAAGAAAAGATCTTATTTTTTTTCTATGGAATTCAAGTTTCCACATTTTTTCTTGAAATTGATTGCATCTTTCTATAGTTTCTCTCACAACAAGTTCAAGAATTCGCCCAATTGTGATTTTTTTTTCAGAAATTTGAGAATTTGTAAGCATTTTTTCTTGAAGTTTGTCGCATCTGCTTTTGGTTATTTCATCAGAAATTTCAGAATTTCTGTTTTCATTTAGAATTTCTGGCTGTGTGGTAAGTTTCTTTTTAGATTGTTTTATCCGGTTCTGCAATTCCTTCCTTTTATTTCTTAACAGGTACCTTATCATTAATTTCGATTTTTAACGGAAATAGAAAAAATTGAAAATTTTAAAAAATGAAATGAAAGAAAAATTTGATCGTTAATTTTTTTTAATTGCGAATGATAAAAGCTTCATTTTTATAAATCAAATTAGGGAAGTATTATTTTTAATTAAAATAAGGCTCCTTAAACATAATATTTAATGTTTAAATTTTAATAAATTTAGTTTTTTTTTCTCAATCCTTGTTGACAATTGTTAATGAAAAAAAAAATTTCAGAACAAGAAAAATTGAAATATAAATAAAAAGAAAAATTTGAAAATAATAAGGCAAAATTCAGAAATAACACATATAATAAAGAAACAAATAAATTAGGTTTTTGTATTGCTGTTAAAATTCAAAAAGTCGATTAAAACAAACCAAAAAATTACAAATATGACTTCTATTTCTAAAAAACCCTCTCGTCCTTCTACTCTCGAATTAAGAGAAAAGCTGAAAAAAGTGAATACTCTTGTCCAAGAACAATTTAAGAAATGTTCAGCCTTGAATTCATTGCTGACTACTACTCAAATTAATAACGCAATCAACGCCCTCAAATTGCAAATTACCATTGCTAAAGAAAACTTCTCCTCGATCAAAATTGAAAACAGATTCAAAGAAAACCAATTGCAACAATATATGACAGAAATAAGAGAAGAATTTTCTACATTTTTAAGGAGATCCCCTACACTGCACAATAATTTTGTTAAAAAATTAGCTCAGGACTATGACCGAATACTTAATGAAGAAGAAGTGCCCAAACATCGCCTAAAAACAAACAAAAGCCCTGATCCATTGGCAGTTCCTTTGCCTGAGAAAGAAAATGAAAGGATTTTTGGAAAGGTTCTCACTAATGTTCATCAAGAGCTGGATCTTAAGAAACAAAAAATGTTTAATTATTCTGAAAAAGAAAATATGATCTCTCGCGAAAAAAGTCCGAATTGCTTCGCCAAAATTCAGGCCGAAATATTAAAAGAGAAAGTACAGGCTTCACTTAGAGAATCTTATCAGTATTTGGTGAACTTTGAAAATTTTTGCGTCGAAAATAATCCAGAATTTGGAGGTGATGTCAAAATAAGAACTTTGAATATGGAACTAAAAAAAAATGAGAAGTCTGCCGAATTACTTATGGAAGAAATGATCAATTCATTGGGAAGAGGGGAATTAAATGAAAACATACGATCCAAAAAATTAAACAGTCCTCAGTTCAAATTACACAGTCCTCGGTTCAGTGAAAAACAACGTTTCATGGCTAAAAATGAGAATTCAAAGCCTCAAATCCAAAAGAATGATCAGACTCATTTTTTAAATAATAAGGCATATCTTATTAAGAAAAAATAATCTATAAGTTTATCTATATAGATTTTATATTTTTTAAAAGAATTTTTTTATTCCATTAATAGTTCTCAATTGTTATTTTTAACAAAGCTTGAAACTAAAAATATATTATTTTTATAATTATGAGATTAATTTCTCCTGAAACAACTTGTAAAAGCTTCCAAAAAACACTCCAAAAATTTCTTTTTTTCTTTTTTCGAAGGTTTTTCATTATTATTTTTCTTCTGCGGTCTGGCAGAATTTTGAGAAGGTCTTGAATAATGTTGATTTTGATCTATTTTTAGTGGTTTTAAATTTTCCTTATTTTCACTATCTCGGCTTTGTTTTTGTTGTGGCGTTTTATATTTAACATCGCTTTTCTTTTCTCTTAATTTCTCAAATTCCATTTGAGTTCTGCTGAAAATCTTTCCCAAAATTTCCTCGTTTTGCTTCTCAGAAAGTGGTTTTGAATCTTTTTCGGTGCTTTCTTTTATTTCCAATAAATCAAAATCTCCGCCATTTGCACTTTCATTAAGAATTTTTGTATAAGCCTCAACTTGACATTTAATTGAATGATCAAATGATTTTTCGAAGGGTCTTATAAATTTGGTGAAATTTTCTGAGAATTTCTTCATTTCTTGATGGAAAAAATTACCAAAACTGACTTTTCTTTCAAATTCTTTCTTCAAAGCTGAGTAAAATTCTTGCGATTGTGTTAATAACAAATTTAAATTGTTCAGAGAATTGTTTTTTTGGGTTTGGGAGAGAGAGGGATTCAAAAGCTCGCTATGGCATTTCATAAATCCCCCTTTTATCATTTCATTCTCACGATTCATGCTTAAAGAGACTCGATCGTAATTCATTTGGTTTTGCATTTTATTTTTAAATTTAAAAAAAATGTCTGTTGAGAAAAAAAATAAATAATGTTTATGAAAGAATAATTTTTTAGATTTTCAAAAAAAAAGGAAATGTCTTATTATTAAGTTATTAAAATTTTACACAAAAATTCCCTCTTTTGTTAGAGGGGATTCCATCTCCCTCTAACGAGGGGAGGGGATTTTTATTATTCTTTAAATGATATTTTATGGGTTTTCCCTAATCTAATTTTAAAGCAAACAAAATTAAAAATATTAAAAATAAGGAACTAATACTAATTAAAAAAAAAATTTGTTTCAAACATTTTTTTGGAAAATGAAAAATTCAAAATATTAGAAATCTCTACATTCTAAAAAAATATTAAGGCCAAGAATTAAAAGTTCTTTGTGCAAATCCTTTTTTGTTATAGATATTTATGAATTTTTGCTTAAAACTTGTGAACTTTTTCTCAAATATCCCCAAAAAACACATTTTGCTAAGCATAGAAGGGAACATCGGTGCGGGGAAAACGACTTTTCTTCGTCTTTTAAAAGAAAGTTTAAAAATTCCCTTTGAAGTTGTTCCAGAGCCGGTGGCAGACTGGCAAAGATTCGGAGATTCCAATAATAAAATTGATTTGTTGGACTTATTTTACAAAGACCCGAAGAAATATGCGTATATTTTTCAATCGTATTGTTTCTTTTCCCGTTTGAAAAATTGGACTCTCAATCAAAACAACTACGACACCCAGATTTTGATTTTTGAGAGAAGCATATATTCCGATAAGTAGATTTTATCTATGAACTCATAAATAATAATTATTGTTCTTAGGCATATTTTTGGTATCAATGCACATAATAATGGATTTTTTAATGAAGTAGAATGGGAGATGTATAATGAATGGTATGAATTTCTAGTGAAACATTTAGCGAAACAATTACATGGAATCATTTATTTACACACCACACCAGAAATGTGCTTAAAAAGAACAAAGAAAAGAGCTAGACATGGAGAAGAAGGGATTGCCATTAATTATTTCGACCAATTGCATACTTTGCATGAGAATTGGATAAATAACGAGGAAACCAAAAAAGAAATACAAATCTTGAGACTTAACACAGACGAAGAATTCGAAGAAAACCGACAAAATCAGGAAAGAATAATGGATTCCACCAAAATTTTTATTGATAATTTAATGAAGACAATGCTTTAAAAACTTTTCTTTCTTATTAAAAAAATTTTGATTAAACTTTTTTCGAGTTAAGAATATTCCGACATTAAAATTTGAACATAATAAAAATGAAAAATTTTCTTAAAATATGGTCCACAAGAAAAAATTATGACGCACATTGTTATTTTTTTTGTATTCTTTTTCAAAATTTTGAATTTAAAATGCATCCGATTGCGTCTTCTGCTAACAAATTAATAAGATTTTTGAATTTAAAATGAATTTGATTACGTCTTCAGTACAAAAAAAATTTATATATAAATGAGATTTCGATTTATTATTTTTTGTCCGATTTCAAAAAATATCAGCTCTTTCCGCCATTTTAAAATTCCTGCCAAATGGAAAACCTTCTCATTGTCACTCACAATTACTTCGATACGAAACGATTGATCATTGTGTTCGCAGTATTTCTTTCAATCGTGATGTGCATTTTTTGGGCAATCAAAAATTCCATTGAATTAAAAAAACAAAAGATCAAGAAATACATTAAACTCAATTATACGATATCAGAAAGTGATCTTACAAAAGCCGAACAAGACTTGGTTCGGATCACCTATGACAATACTATACAAAACAGAAAATCCGCTAAAGTATGCAGAGGAGATTCAGACTCAAAGAAAAAATCTCCAAAAACAGAAAAAAAAGTTGGTTTTGTTGTATTGTGAATTCTATGTATGTTTTTTTTTGTCTGTATTATCTGTTTATAAGTATTCTATTTTTTTTTGTTTCGTATTGAAAATTAAATTCAATTGTATTAGCTTGGGAAAAAATGTCATTTTCTCATACATGTATATATAGTATAAACTTTAAGAAATCTATATCTAAATTTTTAATATAAAAATTTTCAGAAATCAATAGAAATGAAATGGCTTTTTTAAAAAAATCGATACTATTTTTTATAATGCTGAAATAACAGTCATAATAATATTTTGTCAAACATATTAATAATTTATAAGCGATTTTTCTAAAAAACTATAAATGATTGTTTTTATAATTATAATTTTTTTGCAGAAAAAGGAAAACTTTAATTTTCAGAAATCAATGAAAAAATAAACCAAAAACTCTAATTTTTTTAAAATATGTTTTCTTTCTTTCTTTCTTTCTTTCTTGAAATTGCAAGATTAATTATTATTTAAAGAATATTAAATTCATTGTCCAATTTTAATACTCCATCATCTTTGGAATTCTTTAAATTTAGCAATATTCTTAAATTTACCTTAGGTTTTCAGCTCGAATAATGGATTTTCTATCATTTCACTGCTTTCCTCGATTTTAGAAATCTTCATGGAATCTGAAACCATCATTTCTCTATATTTCAAAAATTATTTCCCAAATGCTATTTATCATACTTTTTTGCATAAGTAAATCCAGGATAAAGGTTTTTATTGGCAGTGGCTGTGTTGATATGAAGGCCCATTGATGCATTTGATAATGTATCTTGTACAGGCTCATCTGTGAACATCTTTTTTATTATAAAAGTTTTTCAAATTTTACAAAGATCTAATTATTAATAAATTACTCTGTCGAAATAATCCAAATCCTTAGATGAAGAAAATTTCGGCTTAAAAGGAGGCTCATAAGCTTTAACGCAAACAAAACTCCAATCGATGTCTTTGAAAAAAGGGTGATTTTTTATTTCTTCAGCCCCTTCGTTTGCTGATCCTAATCGTTTTTCAGGCTAAAATAATTTAAAAGTCAGAAAATTCTAAAATTTGTACATCTAGACATAATAATCCTTGTAAAATTGAACAAGCTTCTGCAGAAAAATATGGTTTCATTGGAATTTGTTTCTAAAACCAACTAATAAAATAAAGAAAAAATAAATTTCCATACCTCCAATCTATTATTAAACATTTGATTTTTGTCTCGCGAATAAAAAGGAGGAGCACCGCTCAACATTTCATATAAAAGTGCCCCCTTTTTTGAAAAATAAAAAAATAATTTTCAATTTTTGAATAAAAAACTTACTAAACTCCACCAATCACAGGTTCTATCATGGCCAACTCCTAATTATTTAAACAAATTTTTAATATCATTATGAATTATTAAACCTAAAAGAATTTCTGGTGCCAAATATTCAGGTGTCCCACAAAATGTATAGGTTTTATCACCCTCTAATTTTTATTTATAATTTATAATTTTTTTGATCTACCCATCAATCCTTGCTTTGATAATCCGAAATCAGCCAATTTTATGTGCCCATCAAAATCAAGCAATATATTTTCAGGTTTTAAATCCCTATTTTATATTCAATAATTTTTCATTTTGAAATTTCAACCTATAGACAGTTCCTTTCGAATGCAAATATTCCAAAGCCACAATCATTTCTGCAGCGTAGAGTTTAGCTCTTTTCTCATCTAATCTCTTTGCTTTTCTCAAATGGAAAAAAAGTTCGCCTATAAACAAATTCCAAAAATTAAAATAAATTTTGATGAAAAAAAAAAAACCTCCTCTCATAAAATCCATGACCAAATATAATTTCTTTTCTGTCTGGAAAGCAAAATGCAATTGAATGATGAACGGACATTTTGCATTTTCCAGGATCTGTCTCTCTGCGAGGGTATGAATCTTTTGGTTTCTTTTCTCAATTTCCGATTTCACCAACATTTTCATCGCATATAATTTTTCTACATCATGAAATTAAAAAAAATGATTTTTTTTTAATCAAATAAACTTGTATCCTTCTTTTCCACCAACATCACTTTCCCGAAGGACCCTTTCCCAACGACCTAAATTTAATTTCCATTAAATGAATAAAATAATTAAAAAAAAAACCTTCAAAAGTTTAAAGTCTTCTAATTTGATTTTGGACTGATTTTTAATATTCTCATTATCCAGATTTTCATTGTCATTCTTGATAAAGATCTGACTGACATCTCTGATATCTTCCTCATCCTCATCATTATTACCATTCATATTATCTGTTTTGTTTCCTGCACCATTGCCATTTTCAATCATATTGGGTTTGTTATTATTTTTTGGGGACTGGTTTTTGGAATGGTTGGAAGTTGGAGGGGATATAACAGCTTCTTTGGTTTGAACGAATCTCTCATGTTCTTGAGTGTTGATGTTCGGCTTGCTGGGAATACAGAAGCAAGTGCCCATTTTGAGTTTTAATTGGATGAATTATAATAAAAATTAGATAGAAAAAAATGAAAAATCAATTAGATAAATATAAATTTATTAAAAAAAAATAAAATTCAAGAACATTTTTACCATATTATAACAAATATTCGAATTTCTATTTCATTCAATCAAAATGGATTTCAATCCAGAATCCTCAACCAAATCCACTTTCATCGATGAAAACAAAGATTATCACGAGTCCAACTGCGATCCCACTCGTTCCACCTTCGGCAAATCCTCAACAATCATACTTCAAAATCAATATCCAGACTCTTCTCCAATTAATCAAGATCTACTCTGCGACCCAGAAAAAAAATCCTTTGAAAATAACTCATTCACCATAAGTCAAGAAGAATCTTCCCCGACCCTCAAGAAAATCCAAGTGGATGAAAATAAAGGCCATATCATGACAGAATCTGAAAATATAGAGAGTTTGCTCAAGAAAAGATTATCAAGCATTGCTGAAATGAGGGAGTCTGATTCTTATCATGATTATTTAAAAACAATTAAAGACAAGATTATCGAGGAAAAAACCGTTTTTGAGAACTCGAAGGAGTATATAAGTGAAAGAAGCAGTATAGTTGAAAGCGACAATTTTGTTCCAACAAGATTCTCACCCCCAAAAACCCCACCCAAGAAGCAATTTTATTTAAATGCTCTGAACAAATCTAACCCTGTTCTAACTTCTGACACCCAATTCGAAATTTATAAAAGTCTCAACTTGGATCAAAGCACCTCAGGGACGAATATTTTGAGGGAACTTGAAAGCCGGAAAAATCTTCAGGATCGTGCTATAACTGTGAGTTTTAATCTTGAAAAAAATACAACAGTGGAAACTGTGAAAAAAGTTACTTTGGATGATAACGGACCTGATAAGAAGAAAAACTTTAATATGAAAGGATATCCAAAGACACATAAAACATTTCAAAATCTGAATTATTCAGCAAATGTGACTTCAATTTTGCGAGAAGACCCTTTGAAGAGAATCGATCAGGAATATGAGGAAGAGAATCTTATAAATGATAAGGGTTTCGTTGAAACCACTTTGGGAATACCTCAAAAGAGCTTTAGTTCGGAAAAATTAAACAATATGAACCCGATCAGAGCAAAAAATCTGCCGATTTTTCAGGAAATTTGTTCATCTTCAAAATCATGTTTTTCCTCTATTTATGTAAAATAATTGAAAAAAAAATCATTTATTTGCAATTTTTTTTAGAGTAACGATGAATTCATCGCTGCAGGCACTGATAAAGGTCTGATTACAGTAATCGAGCATAGAAAAACCACTCCAGGAGCTTTCATTATACTCGGAAATAACTCAGAACTAAAGAATAAAGGACAAATAATCTGTCTGGATATCGGGTATCAAAATAAACTGCTAGTGGCAGGTTATTCGTCTGGCATGATAGCGGTTTTCAATTTGCAAAAAGCCAAACTCTTAAAGAAAACAAGATCCGTTTTTAAAAATGAAAAGGTGAAACAGGTGAAGTTTCTGCAAAGTGATGAACCGAAGAAAAAGGGGGTCGTGGTTATTGCATGTAACGATGAGGGGAAATTAATGAAAATTTTTATTTACAAATCGAATAATTTCGGACTAAAAAAAACCAAAAAACAAGTTACGCCTATTAACTGCAAATCATATGGACCCTTGCTTCAAATACAACCAGTTTTCATAGAATTTGATGAGAAAAATCAGAAAAAATGTTATAGTTTGATTTGTTCAACTTCAGCGAAAGTTTTCGTGCATAACTTGGAAACCAACAATTCTGATTTCGAACTTGATAAACCTAATATTCTCAATGCAAAAGCCTTTCCTTTTGTTTTATCTGACAAAACTGACCTTTTAAATAGTTTTTATCTATTAAAATTTTTAATTATTTTATTAAATTATATAAATAAGGTTATCAAAATATCCCTATTAAAACCAGATTCCTTGTGGCATGGGGGGTATTTATCTTTATGGTTGGTTATATCAAAACAATGAATTCTAAAGAAAATCCTTGGAAAATTTATAAATTTATTGTAATTGATAGCGAGCTGATTTTTGCGACGATCATTTCCTCACAAATTGTTTTGGGCATCAATTTCGAGAAAAAAATTTTCCTCATACATTTTGAAGAATTAGGTGAAGGTGATTTGAAAAAAATCGATTTGAGCAACCCCCTAAATGTGAATTCTCATTCGATCAATACTGAAATTAATGAAAACAATGAATTTTATCTTCATTTAATCAAAAATGATATAGATTTCAACCAGAAATCTTTGATTTCAAATGATTTCCATCATTCGAACGTATATTTCCTCATCGGTTCTGAAATGTTTTGTCTTAATTTAATTTCTTGGGAAAAAAGAATTCACAACTATATAGAGGAAGAAGAATATATTCAAGCTATGGCCAATATGGTTCACATTTACAAAAATAAAATTAAATATCTAGGTAATATCCCTGCTAATCCCAATGAAAGGAAAAAAAAACTATCCAATTCTATACAGGAGATAGCCATTGGTTTTTTCCTTCATTCAGTCAAAAAGATTCAGGACATTTTGGCTGAGAGTTGCTATGTCAAGGAAATTGCCACGACAATTGAGTTTTTAATCGAAACGGAACAATTTGAATTTCTTTTCAATAATATCATGAAGGATCTAGAATTAAGAGGATTTCTTAAACAATTCAGTTATAGTCTGGAGCCTTTTATTTTGAGGAAGAAAATAAAGTATTTATATTATTTTTTTTTTTTTTCCTTATATAATCATTTTTTTTTTAATCTTTGCTGATTTTTTTCGTATTTTTTTTTTTTTTTTTTTTTAATTATTTTAATATTTTAAAAATTTTTTTTTTATTGATTTTATAAATATTTTTTTTTTAAATCTTGGTTTTTTTTTTTGTATTTTTTTTTTTTTTTTTTTTTTAATAATTTTAATATTTTTAAAATATTTTTTTTAATCAGTGTATTTTTGTCGTTTGTAAAGAATTTTATTTTTTTAAAATATTATTATTTTTTATAACAAGATTTAATTCAAGTCAAGTTTTGGAATGTCTTTTTAATTGTTTTTTTTAAGGTATGTTCCGGAAACTCCTTTAATAACATTAGTTGATTTCCTCCTCAAAGAAGGCCAACATCGATTGGCAGATAAATTAATAGTGACCCTAGATCTCAAACAGATAGATTACAACTCACTAATCACAGTTTGTTTAGAGAATCATTTATTCAAAGGTTTGATCCATTTATGTTCTGAAGGAGATGACAATTTTATGATTCCTTTGATTAAAATCCTCTCCATGTATCTCCATAAGTCAGCTAATATGAGACTATCATACGAAGATATTCAAGATCTCAAATACAGGTGAAATAATCTTTAATTTCTATTGATAAATGTGATTTAGGTGTCTTTGGTATATTCAAATGTGCCTCAAAGGTCATCTGATCACAGGGGAACTCATGCCTTTGGAAAAATGGAAAAAGGCTATCCGGCAAGTCGTTGATTGGATCATAAATCAAGAGAATTTCATCAATTTTTTGAAATTAGATTCAGATGTTTCATTTAAATTGCTTTATATGCTTTTTAAAGGGTACCCATATCAAGTCATTAAAAAGAGTCCGGATTATTTCAATTTTAAGCCGATTTACAAGGATCCCAATGAAACAATCTTTTTTTTGAACCCCTCAAAAAGCAAAAGTATTTTTTTGATAACGTTATTTAAATAATTTGTTAATAACTTAATCAGAAAGCCAAGCCCACGATAACATCATCAAATTAAAAAGAAGCAATGATAAAATCCTTAATGATCCCTTAAATTATATGATTGAATTTATCATGACAAATGAAAGAAATTTCTCTTTTGAAAACCCTTTCTATGTTGAGCACAAAAGATTCGTCTATTTCGCTTTCATCATTCAATTATATCATCAGGCTGGCGATTATAACATCGATCATAAGATAGGTTACTTTTGTGTACAGTATTTCATGGAAAATCCGGAAAAATTGGATTTGGACCAAATTTATGAATCAGATGCCGCTAGATTTCTCATGAGAGATGAGCTTGAAATCAAAAAATCAGAATGTTTGATGCAAATTTTGAGATTTCTGCCTGATGGTTCGGAAGCCAACCAATACATCGAAAGATTATTAGGAACACATTCTCCTTTGTTTTTTTATTAATTTTTGCAATATTTTGAATAATTTCCTATTTCAAAGGCTTGGGGTTACTTTGTTTTTGCTTATGAAAAAGAAAAGTTATCAAGCTTCTTTTGATCTTTTTATTAAGACAAAAAATCCTCTTTTTAAGGTAAAATTGAATAAAAATCACATTTATCTTTGGAAAAAAAGAATAAGGTCTTCGAATGGCTTTTTAACACTATAGGGAAATTGGAAATCATTGAAGAGGATGCTGCCAATGCATTAAAACAAAGCGTTTTAAATCGAAGTGCCGAACTGGTTTCAGTAAACAGTCATAAAGCTCATAAGCTGTTCCAGAAATATATGCCCAATGAAGAAACAAACATAATAATTTCTCTTATAAAATATCCAAAATTGGGGATTGAATATATGCATCATATGATCAAAGCTCATATCAAGGAACCAAAATTCCATTTAGAAGATAATTTGGCAACAATTTATGCTGAACTCTTGGTGAAAGAAAATAAATTAAAAAAAGTAAATTTTTTTTCTTTTAATTTGCAAAAATTTCAATATTTTACAATTTAAAATTAAAAAGCTGAATGAAGAAATAAAAAACAAGATCGTTAGTTTGGAAATTGCAAAGGAGATCCTCACAAAATTCAATATTATCGACAAATTTGCTTATTTGCAAGAGACCCACGGTCACGAAAAGGAAAAGGAGTAGTTGATGAGCATTATAATGCTAATTAAATTGATTTTTTGCTTATAATTTAAATACGTTTTTATAAACATCTCATACATTTTTTGCAATTTTATTAATTTTCAAAATATTTATTCCAAAAAATAATTAATCACAAATTATTATTCTGATATCCAACAGGATATTGATATCCAGCATTCTACATGGATTGCGTATTATTATTTTGTCCGACATAATTATTCTGTCCCATATTATTGTTATCATTGTTATAATAATTTTGCGGTGGTTGTCCAATGACCCTATTATTATTAAAATCGCTTCCTCCTCCCATTTGGCTTTGATGAATGCCATATGCTTCTTGTTTAGCAGCGTCATTAGGAAAATATGGTTGTCCTTGAGGTAACACAACGTTATTAATAGGAATGCCTTGTTGAATGTTATTTTGTTGATATTTTGAATTGGGATCATATTCATAGTTCGTTTGTTGTATCGGAACATTTTGAATTTGGCCATTTTGAACATTTTGAACATTTTGAACATTTTGAAAATTCCCAACATTTGGATTCATCATCATTTGATTCGCATTTGCGTTTATAATTTGTCTTTGAGCATATGGTATAGCCACTTCCCTACGATTAGCATAATATTTCCTCCGATTCATCCGACAAACGCAAATTATTGTCACTAAAATGCACACTCCTACAGGAATCACAACAGCCATGGCCACAACTGCTGAAGATGTACTTGAACTGCTTAAACCAGAACCAGTATTGCCATCATTACTACATTTTCCATTGGAACAAAATGTCCCTGATGGGCATTTTATTATTGAACAATCCCCGGAAAAGCAGGTGCTGAGTCCAGATTTGTCAGAATTGGTGAGAATTAAACATTCAAATGCATCCTTGCAACACCCGGAATTGCAATATTCAGCGGTGCAAAATTGGCTTCTAATTTGAAAAGGGGAAAGAAAAACAAAAAACAGAAGTAAAAAAATAGAAAATTGCATGTTTTTCTTCAAGCTGGTTAATTATTATTAAAATTTTGTTATATTTGGTTAAATTTTGTTTTTTTTGATTTTTTCAAATTTCAAAAAAAAAACAATTATAAAAAAGACATGGAAAACGAGGAAATTTATGGACCTAAATTCCTCGAGCTATTCGAGAAACTAAGCGGCATCATCAGTGAAAAGGAGAAATTCGAACATTCTAAGAAAAACCTGTTGACAGAGCTTGAAAAAGCCAAACAAAAACTAAAATTATTGAAAGCAAATCCAATGCCAAAGCCAAATCACAATTCTGAATTGGAAAAAAAGGAAAAAGAGTTGTTTTTATGTTTAAAATCTTTCAAGGAAGAAAATGAAAGTTTAGAAGCTTTAAAAGCAGGAATAATGTGTTTGCATGAGAAAAAAATGGAGATGGAAAACGAATTGGATTTAGTGATGAAAAATATGGAGGAATTAACAAAAGGCCAAAACAAAATAGAAAAAGAAATAAATATGTTAGATAATCAATTGATGAATACCCAGAGAGAAATAGAACTAAATGGCATTAAATACAAAGACCTAGTAGATCGACATAAAAACGGATCACAAATGCTTAATCTGAAGAAAATAGAAATTGAAAATTTACTGCAAAAGTTTGCGGAAGTTAAAAAAACTAAAAAAGTGAATCGGGCGTTGTTGAAAAATCAGGAAAATGCCTTGGAGAATTCAGTTAAGACCTTGGCAAATAAAATTGAAGAAGCAGGCGTTTTATTAAACAATTTCCTGGAAATCTCCAATAATAATGAGAAATTACAAACAATCAGCAGGAAATATATGGAGAAAGTGAATGAAAACAATAAGATCAGGGAAGAAAATGAGACACTAAAGGAAAAAATCAACTCAGCCTCAATAAAAAATTTTCAAAGCAAACTACTCAGCTTTTCGCCTGTGAAAAAAAAGCCGAAGGATCCAAATCTTGATAATGAGAAGTTTGAGAACATTCGGATGAATTTCGAAAAAGTGAAGAGATTGATCGTGGATATCAACATTATCCAAAATAAAAAATAAAAATTAATATATTTTTTCAAACGTCGTGTTTTTTGGCCTTTAATCAATTTTGTGAATTTTGTGAATACAAGGCATTCTGCAAAATAAAAAGAGTAGCGAAATCTTTTTTCGAATTTTTTTTCAATGTTTCGAATTCCTCTGGTGAAATGATCTCATCCACGAGATCATAATCTCTTTTATATAATCTCGGGAATTTCTGGCATTTTCTTTGTAAATATTCAAAATATTGATCATCATCTTTTCAAAAAAAAAAATTAAAGCTTTTTTTCATAAAAAAAAAACCTTTTTCAAGTAATTTTTTCCGTAAATCATGCAATTCATCTATAGCAGTTAAAGTGGCTTTTTTTAAACAAAAGCCTAAACCAGTGATAGGTAAAGCGACTCCTACTAATAATTTCGTAAAAGGAAAGCCTTGGCTCGGCATTGTATATCTCCGGAGACTCACAGCCAATGACAATCCAAGAAATAATCCTTTTTAACATATATTTATGAAAATATTATGAATTAGGTTTGAACCTGCATAAGAAAAGTAATCTAATCTTTTTCTATAATGAAATAAAATAATTAGTTTTTTTTCGAGAAAATTCAAGATAAAAAAGAACCGGATTCCTTTGACTAATTTGCCATCATCTTCATTTGGAGGCTTATATTCGGTAAAAAAGAAGTTTAATTCTTCGCCGTTAGCTATTGCTTGATCTGAGATAAGTTTTTCCTGCAAATAGTCAAAAATACCAGGCATGTTTTTAATATTTTATTTAAATTTCTGAATTTTTTATAAATTTCTTAATTTTCCGTGGGTTTTCAATTCAAAATCTCTAAAATCTAAGAAAAAAAAACCGCCTATTCTTCATAATTATCCTCATAATCCAACTTCGCCTTCGACCATCTCCTTAATAAAAAGCTTATCAAAGCCAAAAGCAATACAGAAAACACCACACTGTTAACAATCAAGAAAACATTGATGAAAAAAGCATAAATTGGAGCTTTTTCCTCACAATCATTATCCGAGCTGAAGAAAAGCACCAATGCATATAGATATAATCCCAAAACATAAAGTCCAAAGCAAATGTCCAGAAAATTAAAGAAAGTCTTTATTGCTGTGTTCTTATATCTAGGCAATATGGTTATCAAGATGTATGTAGCCCAGATCACGAGACCATAAAAAAACAAATTTATTATCAAATTGTAATCCACGCCACATTGGATGTTATTATATTTGATTTGGATCAAACCTGAGGAAACAAGGAAGATCAGGGTATAGAAGAAATGAGCACCTTCGGAAGCGCGGAGTTTTCTCTTGGCTTCGATTTCTTGCATTAATTTAGAAGTTTTTGGAAGGAAATTTCAAATTATTATTAGATTTGAATAAATGAAAATAATTAAAAAAAAATATTTCAAAATTATTAAAACATAGACCTGATTTCATTCATTTTATTTCATTAAACAGATTATATCAGATATAATACAAAATTTTATGAATTTTTTTAATTTATTTTTTTGGATAGAAATTCTTAAGTTTTTGAATTTTTTTTTCTTTTTTTCAATATATTTTTATTTAGACTCTCCTGGATTATGTCTTATTCCTCGTGAATCTAATTTTTACTAAAATTTCTGTTTCTAACTTCAAAACCAAACAGACACCCTAGTTATTATTATCCCTCAATGAAAAATAATCAAAATAAATAAATATTCTAGCTGATTTTTATTGGCATTTATGTTTTAAATCTTTTAAATTCAATTTGATGTTTTCATCAATGATTATAACAAAAAATAAAACTGTTTATCATATCTATATCAATTCTTTCAAAAGATCAAAAGAAATTTGTTTTTTGATAAAACCAATCATTTCGTTTTTGTCTTTTTCAAGGTCTT
>Ga0302186_10001434_pt1 | contig 19809 bp, 21 predicted proteins | sample II_Bog_E1_2_FD_198782 | JGI IMG/M metagenome (GOLD analysis project Ga0302186, IMG submission 198782) | Peat permafrost microbial communities from Stordalen Mire near Abisko, Sweden - II_Bog_E1_1 | ecosystem: Environmental > Terrestrial > Soil > Wetlands > Peat | place: Sweden: Abisko...
ATCTAAAAAACCAATTTAAAATGACAGATTGGAAAATGAAATTCATTTTAAAAACTAATACTTTTTTTATTTCAAATCCATTAAAAAAAAAAAAAAAAAAAAAATTTGTAATTATGCGATTTTTTGCTTAAATATTAAGATGAAAATTTCAATGAGTTAAAGCTAAATTTTTTATTAAGTTTCCTGACCCTTTTTTCTCATAAAATGCCTTGATGCTTAATCCGGTCAGCTTGATTAATTCCAATAAGTTTTTTAAAAATTAATTCATATTAAATACTTCCATTAACTCGACATCTTTTTCCTCATTTTTCTTCATAGCTATGATTGTCTTGAGAGCCTGATATAATCCCCAGAGAGCTCTATAATTATTCATATTTTTGGAGAGGATATAGGAATAATAGCTTTTAGCAGTTTGAATGTTCGCCAAACCTCCCAAAGTATAATAAATCTATAAATTTTAATTGATTTTTCTAATAAAAAATCGAAATACTTCAGCTAATTTCACCAAATAATGAAGGTTTTTCGGATTCAAAAGTACTAATTCATCATAACAATACAACGCCTTCTGGAAGCTTGAAAGTTTTTTCACATCAATCAAAATCAAAGACTTCTTATTAATTTACTTCAAAGTTTCTAAATATATATCCGCCAATTCCAACCAAGCCTCTGAATCCGACATATTTTCTTCCAAATATCTATTCAATTCACCTACAGCTTCGGTTTTCCTTTCATCCCACTTCATGAAAATTTAAGAAAAACAGAATTATCTATAAAAATCACCCTCAATAATGAGATTTTTCTTTTTCTGCTGACCTAATTAATTTAATTATTCAATGAGAAAAGAAAAGAAAAATACCGTATCTGCCAAATTATTTTCCAAGAGTTCATTATAATAGGTTTCTGCCTTATCAGTATATCCAATGGCCTCCTGAAGAATCCCTTATCATTTTTATTAAAAAAAAGCTTTTTTTAAAAATAAAAATACCCTTCATTCTTTTGATTCTTTCAGATTGTGGGAATTGTTTCGATAAAATCTTATACGCGTTCTTCCAATAAAAAAAATTAGTTTTTTCTCTTTATTTTATAAAAAAAAACATCTGAAATCGTGTAAATTTGACAATCTAGAGCCGCGAAAAACAATTCCTCCAAATAAATATAATCTAATAGGTTTTTGAAAAAAAGATCCTAATTTTTTTTTACATTCTGATCCCAAACTTCTTTTATTCTTTTTGATCAATTCGATAGCATATTCCACAGTGATATCAGGCATATTAAGCTCATGATTCCTGACCATCAACACGAGGTTTTTCATATCACCAGTGCTTTTCTTTTTCTTATGGATAAGGTTCATGAATTTGCTCAAAATTTCCATTTTTTCTGTTTTCCTTAAAAATCCTTTTAATTTCTCTTCTTTTAATTTCAAAAATATTGATTTTTTTTCAAAAAATATTGATTTTTTTTCAAGAAATATTGATTTTTTTCAAAAAATATTGATTTTTGTTTTTAAAAAAACCGAAAACCAAGTTAAAAAGTTTCCTTTTTCTTATTTATCATAAATCTTTCTCCTAATTTATTCCAACACGATATCCACTGTAAAATCGTATTCTATGGTAGGCATAACCGAGCTCATGAACTTTAGAAACACGAATAACGCCTGATAAACTTCTAGCCTACCGCCATTTTGTGTGATGGTTTCTATCAAATATTTGATGACTTCTGGATGTCTACAAGGATGAATACTAGCCTGTTTTACTCCCAAATATGGATGATCTTCGAAAGTCACAGTTTTATTGGCATATTCTGACATAATGTCTTCAAAGATCTCCTCATTGCTTAAAGGGTGACTATCACAATTTCCTGAAAGCCAAAATCTCGGGGTCAAATAATAGAAATCATAAGTAATCGAGATATCATAACATCTGATACTTTCGGGCTCTTCCTGGATTATTTTTATCACATCATTGGTGGTGTTTTCCATGGTTTTTTCATTGCTTTTCACTAGAAAACAAAGAATTTAAAAATATATGGAGAAACCCACCTTCTTCCTCTGGTTTGGAAGGGTCTTGTTGGAAATGATCCTTTTTAATCGAATTCAAATCCAAAAGATTGGCTCCTTCTTGTGCCTTTTGATTCGATTCCGTCATGACCCAATCATCTTCCATCTATTCATTTTAAAATAAGATTTTTATTTAAAAACCTTGATTTTCTTCTCACATCCTTTTCCTTTGCATCATCTCGATATAAATCTTTGATTCTTCTTTCGCTTCGGGCTTTGCTCGTCAAAAATTGCTTATCAATTGGAAACGCAGGGTTTATGAGCTTCTCAGAAACGGCAGGTTTCCATTGCCACGAAGGACAGGCTTTTGTTAATTGATCACCTGCTAAGAGGAATTCCTCAGGAGTTAAAACCCCTTTTTCTAGGAATTTGGATTCTGTTGCTAGCTGGGAAATGTGTATGATAAAGAGCTAAAATGAAAGAAAAAGTACTGGAGTGACTGAAGTCACGATGTTTCGATAAAAATTCCCTAGTTTGTTTTTGACGTTGTCGATCATCTGTTCAATAATTTAATAATTTATCTAAAATTTCTAATATTTTCTGTAACAATTTATCAAAATTTATCAAAATTTATCAAATTTATCAAATTTTATCAAATTTATCAAAATTTATCAAAATTTATTAAAATTTATCAAATTTATCAAAATTATCAAAATTCAAATAAAAACTCATCTTTTCAAAATATATAACAGAAAATTTTTATTAATTATCATAATCTATGTCCACCAAAATCTTCTTTCAAAGTAGCTTTTCTTCTAGATATGTATTAAATTCCGATTTTCTTTCTAGATCATCTCTACATTCAAAACAAAGACCTGCTTTTAAATACCATCGCCTTCTTCAAAAACCATCGCGAATTCCAAGAATGCCTCAATAAATTCTGGAAACTGCATCAAAAGGATTACGATGGCCGAATTTCCACCTTTTCCTTTAAAGAAGTCATTATTTTTTCTTTTATTTCTTTGAAATTCTTCAAAAAGCATTTGCTCCTGATCTATAAATTCCTGTTTCCTTATTTCGAGCCTCAGGAATATGAAGAACTCGTTTCTGAGGAAATCGGCCTAATAATTTCCTCTGATAACCAAAAAGAAATAATCCTTGATCAATTTTATGAAATTTTCGCACGATTTTGTGTTTTCTGGATCGAAACCCCTTCATTGGCTGGCTCCTTGAGTTTCTTGGATCTGTTATTCGAAAGAACCACCAAATTAGTGTTTAGAAACATTAGAAACAAAGGTTTTTTTTTCTGATTTATGCGATTTTTTAAAGAAAAAAAGATTCGAAGTTCTCAGATGTGGATTATCATATGGAAGTCGCTTTTTTCGCAAAGGAGGAATGCGAGAAATTGATTGAGGAAAAGGAAAATAAACATCCAAGAGATGATATCATTGTTTTTAATTTAATAATTCGGGCTTTTTGAATTTGAAGGCTTTTCTTTTTTAGTATTATCAAGAGAAATTGATCATCAATGAATATTTGAAACAACAAGCGGAAATGGATTTCGAGATAGTTTCTGAGGTTTTTTCCATAAAAAATAATGAATTTTCTATATAAATTGGTTGATTTTTTAAGAGAATACTCATGAAACCAGAGGAAATATTACCAATGGGTTATTCTTTAGAATCTATCCTTCTTCATCTCATGAATGAAAATTATATGGTGAATCTCATGACCAAAGATTCACAATCTTTCCTGATTTCTGAGCATTTTATAACAAAAGTTTTTTCTTTTCCTCGGAGGTAAAAAAGAAAAAATTTTTAAAAAATTTTTAAAATTTTTAAAAAATTTTAAAAATTTTAAAAAAAGCATTAAACTTATCGCACATCTCAATGAATCTATAATCGCTCATCTCAAAACCTTCCTTGAACATCATATTTATTTCTCATGTCATATCCTTGAGGATAAAACACCGAAAAACCTCTCAGATCAATCCTTTCATTTCAGACTTAATGAGGTTCTTGATCGTAAATATATCTTCAAAAAGCTCAAAAGTATTATTTATATAAATAATTTCTCTCAAAAATTCTCATTTTTTCCTATTAAAATAGACAAAAATTCATATAATCCTCAATATTATAACATCGTATCCGCATTCCATAAATTCGATGATTATGAAATCGATCTCATTGATAAATTGCATAAAGAATGGCTCGAAAGATCTGATGATCATGAGGAAATGACTCCTTTTCCTTTATTCGAAGCCTTAGATCCTGAAGATTCTCGATTATCCCGTTCCAATCTTCATTATCTCTCAATCAAGAAAACCCTTGAACATCTTCATAAAGAATATCAACAATCCTTTATCGAGGATCAAAATTCCTCAGAAAATATCAAACTTCCTTCATTAAATTTCCATAATTTCGTCTCAAAAAACGATTGTTTGCCTTTAGATAATGAAGATCCTTATATTGAGGACCTATTGGAATATAGTAATAAAGCTCCTTTACAAATTCTGGTGATATCGAAACCAATAATTGGGAAAACCTCATTTTGTGCTGAATTAGCGAAGAAATTAGATATTATTCATATCGAAATTAACCTTTGTTTACAGAAAATCTTCAAGAAAATCAAGGATTTCGAAGAAAATCCAGAATTAGATGAAGAAAATAACCCGAAGGAATTTCTTTCATCTTTGGAAAGAGAAATTATCAATGAATTAAAATCAGGATCTTCGATTTCTAATGATTCTTTATTGGAATTGATGAATCTTTCATTGGATGACCCTTTGGTTTCAATAAAAGGCTTCATTCTCGATATTCCTTTGATAGATTCTGTTGATTTCTCGTGGATTTCACAGATTTTAAATGGAAATCTCCGAATTCCTCAAATCCTTTGTCGATATTTCACTCATGTGATAAATCTCGAGGTTTCTGATCAAGAAGTCTTGAATTTCGCGGAAAATATCAGGGAAAATCTTGAAGATTTCAGGCTTTTCAGTGAATATGATCGTTATTTATTAAGAAACCCTAAGCCAAAACCTGAAGATCAACAAGAAAATGAAGAAGAAGAGGAAAAAAAGCCTTTATTGGAAGAAAATCTATTGAAAAGACCCAGCGAAACTGAAGAGTTCCTTAAGCCTTTATTAGAGAAATTTGCCCAGAAAACCCTCAAAAAACTCCAAAGTCTCATTTCCCATCTCACGAAATCTCAATATATCGAGATAAATTCCGCAGGATTGCCTTTTAATCATTTGGTGGAAATCGCGATATCCCATCTAAATGAATTCATAGATCCTTTAAGGCCTTTACCTATAAGATTAGAGCCAGGATCTGAAGGCAATTTGAAGGAATTATTATCTCAAGGAATCGAAGATCTCAGGCCATGGAGAAAATGGTCAGGCTTTTATCAAATAGACCCTGTGGAATTAATGAATAATGGTAGAGTAATCATAGGAAAAGCCGATTTTCCTGTTAGTTTCGCTGGAAGGGTCTTTTTATTCGAAAAGGAAGAGAATTTATTAGAATTTATGAAGAATCCATGCAAATATTTGAAAAATAGGCCGAAAATGCCTAAAACCTATAATATTTCGATTTGTGGTCCTCATTTATCAGGCAAAAAGACCTATGCTGAGCTATTAAATAGATTTTATGGTTGGAAAATCGTGGATATAGAGAAAATCATAGGAGAAGCTCTTCTTAATCAGAAATCATGGATTTCCTCAATTCCTTCAAATCCAGCTTCTGATAAAATCCATTTATCAGAATCTGAATGGAAAGACCTTTTCAAAGGAAATAACCTTCCAACTCGGAATATTTTGCCTATAATTCTTCATAATTTAGGCTTTAAATTACAAAAAAGACCTCCAAAACCTCCACCTAAAGAAGGAGAAGAAGGCTTTGAAGATTATAAAGCGGCTGAAGAAAATGCTTTGAAAGAGAAAGAAAAAGAAGAAAAAAAAGAAAAGCCAGGCTCTAACAAAGGACAAAGACCAAATGAGAAGAAAACGACGAAAAAAGATGAGAAAATCGAGGAAAAAGAAGAAGAAAACCCGATTAATATGAAAGAACCCGTGATTGAGGATTTGCCTTTGAAGGATTTATCCTTATTAATTGATGAATATGGGCAAAATGAGGCAATTACAGGCTTTATTTTCATTAATTTCCCTATAAATGAGGATCAAATCCAGGTTATGAAGGAATTTGGCTTTAATATAGATAAATTGATCTTTTTACTTGATATTAATGAAGAAGAAACCGAGCCTGGTAAAATCCTTAGTTCAAGACCAGGTTTCGAATCCTTATATTCATTAGAAAACGAGCTTCTTTTTTCTGATAATTCCCTTAAAATCCTTCAAGAACAATTAACAGAGGAAATCGTGAAGACTGTTTCGATAATAGGCCCAATTTCTGAGGTTTTCAATAGAATCCGCACTCTAATCGATCCTTTCTATATAAGAATCGATGAGGAAAATCTCATAAAAATGCCTTCAGATATTCAAGAAAACGATGAGCCAATTCCTTATAGCGATTATGGACCTTTTTGTCCAATTACTTTATTAGATGAGAAATGGATATTGAAGCAAAAGGGCGAAACCTCAGAAGGATTAGAAACTCAAGTAAAAGGTCGAAGATATATCTTTTATAGCGAAAAAGAACTCAAGATTTTCAAAGCGAATGTAGAGAAATATGCTTCTTCATTTAATCGAAAATCTCTCGATATTCCACCACCGAGAATACTCTTTTTAGGGGTCAGAGGCGCAGGACTACATACACAATTAAAGCTTCTGAATGAGAAATATAAGATCTCGATTTTCGATTTAAAGGATGAATTCCTCAAACAACTTTCTCTCAATAAACAAGCCAGAAAACGTTTGAGGATATTAATGAGGCCTTTTAAGGCCAAAGAACTTAATGAAGAAGGCCTAGAAATAGAAGATCCCGAATTAAATGAAGAATCTAATGATTTCGATAGGAAATCACATGAAATCTCAATAATTTCAAGTCTTTTGACTCCTTTGAATGAAGTCTTTATCAATGGAAATTGGTTCGATATTGAAGAAGATCAGGTTTCTATTGATTTATTTGAGCTTCTTCAAGAATCGAAAAGAATGCCAGAAGCTGTGATTACTATGAAAGTGGCAGAAAAAGGGTTTTTATCTAGGGTTTTCGATGAAACTAAGATCAAAGCTGAATATAATCGATTATTGGATGAATTAAGGAAAAAACGCGATATTGAGAAAGAAGCTGAAAAAGCTAAATTATTAGAAAATGAAGAATCTCCTCCTATCGAAGAAGAAAACATTGAAATAATGAATATCGAAGAAGATCCGGAAGCTCCGAAATTAGAGGAAATGATCAATGAACAAAAGGAGAAATTATTGAAAAGAAGAGAAGAAGATTCATTGAAAATCGAAGAATTCAGCGAGAAATTCAAAACTGCGAATATTCCAATATTCGAGATAAAGGCAGATGATGACATCCAACAGGTTTTCAAGGCGATAATATGGGAAATCAAGGTTTTCCTTGAAAATCGTGAGAATTTATTAGAAAAAAACCTAGTAATTCCAATTCCTGAGGAAAAAGTCCAATATTATAAGGCTTCTTATCATATTAAGAAGTCGAGATATGGTGATTTTAATGCTTCAGACCTTTCAATTCTTCCAATAACTCAAGAAAACGCGGTTCTTTATCGAGAGAGATTATATTTCTTAGAATCTGAGGAAAAAGCCCTATTAGCGAAATCAGAGCCTTTGAAATATCTCAGAAATCCTGAAATTCCTTTAGATATCAATTATAAGCCTGGGATTTTCCTTATAGGAAAGCCTAAATCTGGGGTTTCCAGTCTAGCGAAACTCTTAGAGAAAAACCTGGGGTTAATAAGGATCAAAGTATCGAAGATAATGGATGAATTGAAGGAAAATATGAGTAAAATAGGGTTTGAGGCTTTGAATCTATTGAAATTGGGTAATTATCCTTCAGAGGAAATGTGTGTGGAATTGATTATTCAAAGGATTCAAATGAGGGATTGTATAGAAAAAGGCTGGATTCTCGATAGTTTCCCTAATAGCGTAAAACAAGCTTCTTTATTAGCGAAAAATGGACTTATTCCGAATTGCGTTTTCAGCGTCCAATTGAATAATATCGATATAAAAACTAGAGTTATTGAGAAAATGAAGGAATTGAAGAATGAATTCGAGAGCAAAAAAAACGATTTTCTGAAGAAAAAACTAGAGGAAATCGAGGAAAACGAAGAATTAAAGAAAAAACATGATTCTCTTATAGAATATGAATTCGAATATCAACAGCTGAAATTAGGCTATGATAGCTATCTTTTGCATCAAAGATTAATGAAATCTGAAGTGGAAATCGCGAATTTAGAGAATTTCTATCTTCATAATTATAATAACGTGAAATTCCTCAATGGGACTTTATCGAAATGGGGTTTATTTGAACGAGTAAGAAGGCCTTTTTCCTCATATTTTTACTAAATTCTTCATTTTTAGGCTAAAAGCTATATTCAAAAGACCATAAAACAAAGACAATCCTTAGCAAGAAGCCTAATTATAAGAGAACCTTGTGTGGTAGGGGATTTGGCTTTAACAAAAGCCCAGATTCTCGATTTCTATAGTGAATTCAGGAATTATTGTCCTGTTTCTTTTAAAACAAAGGTCTTTTTTCTCTTAAAAAAGGTCTAATTATTATTATGATTTAATTTATTAGCAAGAATTTGTGCCTTTTTCCTTTAGAAACAGATTCCTCACTTTCTATAATTTCAAGCTTTATAATCTAGCTTCTCAAAGACATTTCCTCGATTTCAAGAAACAGCCTTTTAATTATCTAGAGAAAAGTCTATTGAAACAATATCAAGAAATGCCTATTTTAGTGAATATGGACTTTTGGCCTGAAAAAAGCAATATCCCCAATCAAGAAGGCTATGATCTGGTGGAATTAGCCTCGAAAAACCTCAAAAAAGGAAAGAAAAGTCTTTTAATTGAATATAAAAAGAAGGTCTTTTTATTCATAAATGTGAGAAATATGAAGAATTTCATCAAAAATCCCAATAATTTCGCTGAACTCAAATTACCTATCAAGTTTCTTGAACAAAAGGATGAAAATAAGCGAAAAGCCCTGATAAAAGATAGTTCTTCTTCATATTTGGAGAATAATTTAGCCAATATAGTGATGAGAGTATTAGCGACTTTAGGTCTTTTTTTCTGATATATTTTAAGACTTTCTCATTTTTTTTAAAAAATAGGCTATAATAAATTGAAATATCCAACGATTTCTTTACAGGAAACGGCTTTGAAATTCGTGGCTTTGAGCTTGAAAGCCAATAACCCTAATAAAGGCGAATATTATAGGAAGAAATATCAGAAAAAACTCAAGGAATTCCTCAATGGTTGCAATTTATGCACGAATTTCTATGAAGAACATCAAAAAAGAGGTCTTTTTCCTTATAAAAAAAAGCTTTTTCTTATATTTTATTAGAGGAAATGAAGGAAAAAATGGGAGAATGGAATGATTGGGAAGAGGAAAATTATCTGAAATCTGCAGAGGAATTAGACCTTTATTTGAAGAATATCTCCAGTAAAGACAAAACCTCATATTTCTATGATTATATTCGATAGTAGAAAATTATTTAGAAAATTAATTAGAAAATTATAAGAAAATTATAAGAAAATTAATAGAAAATTAATAGAAAATTAATAGAAAAAATACTTTTTTAATAGTCTATTTTTTTTTTTAAAAAAGCCTCAAGAATTCAAAAAAACTCATATTTTTATTTCAAAATCAACTTTGGCACCTTCATTTCACTTCCATCATCGATTTCCTCCATAATTTCCTTCGGGGGCATTACAAAAAAGGGTATTTCTCCCCTTTGCCAATCAATCAACACCAATTTCGCTGTGGTTTTCAAATCAGGTTCTCCACCTTTCAAAAGTCTTCCTTTTCTTTTCGCTAATAAAGTCAAGAAATCCTCATCATCGATCCAATCTTCCACTCCATAAATTTTCTTCAAATCCTCCCTTTTAGCCTTCGAAAGCACTTCCTTTATATAATATGCAGGATCTTCTAATCTTTCAGCTCGAACCACTCCTTTCAAAACGATCGAAACCTCATCAACTCCTTCTGCAGTATAGACAATCCCTGGACAATCTATGAGATAGATCCTTTTGGTTAGAGTGATATATTGCCAAACCTAAGAGAAATTATGAGTATTTAAAGAATTTTTAAAGAATTTTGTAATATTTTAAGGATTTTATTGGAAAAAAGAAGAAATACTCTAGTTTCTCCAGGCACTGGAGCAGCTTTACAAACTTTTTTCTCTTTTAATGAGTTGATTATCGAGCTTTTGCCGACATTTGGATAGCCAATGAATCCAACACTGATGTTTTTCTTATCTTTATGGAAATTATCGAACTAAAAAAAATGCTGATTCTGTTAATTTCAAAAGAGTTTTCTGACCTGTTTGAGAATTTGAATCAAAGGGCCTTTTCCAAAGGGATTATTCATACTGGCATGATAACAAATCGTGGGATATTCTTTGGAGAGGTATCTTTGCCATTTTCTCTATTTTTTTAATAAAAAACCATTGATTTTTAAGGGAAATTCACTGTGATTGAAGTGGGAATCAAATCGCTTTTGTTCAGAATGAGAATCAAATGTTTATTGGGACAACTTTTCTTTAAATGGTCTTCCACATGACGACATCTAGTGCCCATAGGATCTCTGGCATCGATGACCTCACAAATGACATCCGAAGAATCGATAACTTTATATAATTCCTCCCAAATCCGCTTGGATTGCCCTGCTTCGAGTCTTTTATCCTTGGAAATTTCCCTCATTTGTTCCAACTTTTTTCAATAAATTCAAAAATTAAAAATAAATTAATAAAATACTTCTTTTTTTTGTCGATCCAAATCTTTTTCAGGCTTATAATCTTCATGTTTCACATTTGCGTTGTCCAACATTGATTCATACGTCAAAGTATTCAATTTCGGTCTTTTTCTAGTTGATTTCGGACCAAAAGTGTCCTATTTTAATTATTTGTAAAGTTTTTTCGCTCATTTTTAGCAAAAAAAACAAAAAAAACCTCGAATTTCTCAATATCCAAAATATTCATCTTGTTTTCCTTCACGGGATCAATTAACAAAGAAATCGGCAGTTTTTTCGCTTTTATTAGAAATTCATTGGGATTTGAGCTCTTTTGGCTGATTTCAGCTCGGAATTTCTCCAAAGACTTCTGATCTATAGTTCGAACATTGCCGAACCATTTCCTATCAGGCTGGATTCTTGCTGGTTTTATGGGTCTCTTCTTCATTTTTTCGCTTTTTGAAGAAATTTTCAGAGGAAAAGAAGGAAAAATATTTACAAATCAGGTTTTTGTGTATATAGGTTCAAAAGCTTGATTTTGGATTTGGTTCGGAATTGTTGGTTGTTTACATCTGGATTGCCTTCGATTTTTCGATCGGGATTCGTGGAGGCGTTGCTTTTGCCAGGCTTTTTATTATTGGCGATGAATTTTTGTTTCATTTTATCGTTAAATTTTGTGTTTTTGTTTCTTTTCGGCATTTTTTCTCGCTTGGATAAAATTAAGATATTCTTGTTCTTAATAATAATGGCCCTAATATTTTTGTTAATTTAATCAAGTTTTTTTTCTATAAGAGAAAAGTTCTCAGTTTTCAAAATTTTCTTAATTTTTCGTTAATTTTTTTCTTGCATTTTTCCTTTATTTTATAAGTCTCTTTGTTGATTGGGATTCTCTTCGAAATACATAAAATCGCACATGATAACTGCGGCCATAAGCAAGGCTCTTTCTTCTTTGGAGGCAACTGTTGGGAAAACCAATGAAAAGTTGGTCGTATCAGAAACAGCGGATTTCAAGCATCCAGCAGTTCTTTTCTGTAATCTTCCATTTGTTGGATTCCTGCTTCCATCAAGAATATTGAAATCAATGGTTTGGCATGCCTCGCAAGGGAATTTGCACCAGAATCCCAATTGGCAACAATCTCCCCAGATGATATATTTGAGCTCATTTTTATTGTCGAAGATCTGAAGTTCTTTGTTGCAGAATTTAAACGGATTCACGATCTTTCCGATATAATCTCCAGGTTCCTTTCCTGTTTCCGCGAAGAAGACTTCTAAAAACGGCCGGTTTAAACAAAGACAAGTTGGTGTGCATTCTCGATGCAACCACAAAAAGTGCAACCCTGTGCCTTCGTGTTCCACTTTCACATTGAATGGCCTACAATGACCTGATAGACATTGTCTTGCGAGACAATTGGATTTTTCCTTGGCCTTGAACATCGAATCTTTGACTATGGAGCCGTCCTGGTTGGCGGGATAGACCACGAAATGGTTTTGAGTCTCACAACCGGTGAGAGCCTGTAAGAGTTGGAATTTTTGCTTGACGAAAATACCTGGCATGTTCAGTAATTTATCAAAACCACTTAAATTATGAAGAGCAGAGCTAGGGATGATCATTGGCTGAATATAAGGATTAGGAGGACCTTGATTAGGGTAGGCTTGACCTTGGGGAGGATATCCATATTCTTGGGGAGGGTAACCTCCAGGCATGGGTTGGTTTTGGTTGGGGTACATTTTATTTGAGGGATGATTGATAAATTGACTTTTGAAATAATTTGAAGAAAAATAAAAATAATAAAAATTTATATTTAAAAGGAGAAAACAAGATTCATGAAAAAACGGAATATTGCTTTATTAATTTTATTTGAAGCAAAATTTAAGTATTTAAAATTCTTTTCCATATTAAATTTTTAGGAAAATTTCGGATTTTAATAATTTATCAAATTTGAAAAAAATAATATAAACTTTTAAAAAAAAAAAATATGTCTGTCATGAATTAATTTCTATAAAAACTATAGATTTCTAAAATTTTGATATTTTTTATTTCTCTAATTTTTAGTTATTGTCAAACGCTACTCTTTGTTGATTTTGGTTAGGGTTTTCTTCGAAATACATAAAATCAGTCATGATCACAGCTGCCATAAGTAAGGCTCTTTCTTCTTTCGTAGCCTGTGTTGGGAACACCAAGGAAAAATTGTCCGCATCCGAAATGGCTGACTTCACGCATCCAGCAGTTCTTTTTTGTAATCTTCCATTTGTTGGATTTCTGCTACCATCAAGAAGACTGAAGTCAATGGTTTGGCATGCCTCGCAAGGGAATTTGCACCAAAATCCGAGTTGACAGCAATCTCCCGAGATGATATATTTAAGATCGTTTTTATTGTCAAGGATCTGAAGTTCTTTATTGCAAAATGTAAATGGGTTCACAATCTTGCCTATGTAATCACCGGGTTCCTTTCCATTTTCCGTGTAAAACACTTCTAAAAACGGTCGGTTAAAACAAAGACAAGTTGGTGTGCATTCTCGGTGCAACCATAAAAAGTGCACCCCCGAACCTTCATGTTCCACCTTCACATCGAATGGCCTACAATGTCCCGAAAGACATTGTCTAGCAAGACAATTGGATTTTTCTTTGGCCTTGAACATCGAATCTTTGATCTTGGACCCATCTGCGTTGGCTGGGTAAACCACATATTTATTTTGGGTCTCGCAACCGGTAAGAGCCTCTAAAAGCTCAAACTTTTGCTTGACAAAAACACCTGGCATGTTCATTAATTTATCAAAACCACTTAAATTATGAAGGGCAGAGGAAGGGATGAAAATAGGTTGGTTATAAGGATTAGGGGGCGCGTATTGTTGATTAGGGTAGGGTTGACCTTGGGGGTATTGCTGAGGTGGGTAGCCTCCTGGCATGGGTTGGTTTTGGTTTGGGTACATTTGATTTTCAAAGGTTTTTATTTAGCTTTTTGAAATAATTTTGTATCCTGAAATTAATATGGCAAAATTTTTGAAAAAAACTGGAAGCCAAACATCATCCTAAAAAAATTACTTTTATAGTTTTTTATATAAAAGAAAAGTTTTAGCTCAAATCAAAAATAAAAGATCCAAAATTAAAAAAAATCGAGTTAATAATGGAAAACAAAAAACGAAAACCCTCTCCTGAAAACTCAGATCCTGATATTTCCCAAATCGAGCAAGATGCCTTGAAAGCTAAAAAGCGTTTGCTTCCGAAAAAAGCTGATTTCAGAATGAGAGCCCACGTGAACCCCCTAAAAGACACTGCTTTTCCATTGTAATTCTTTAATTTTCTTAATAAAAATGAATTTTTTGGTTCAGTCCTTTAAATCCAGATTATGTGGATTGGGGTGTCCATTATCCAAAGTTTTTTGGTGGCTCTGATGCTGAAAACCATGCGCTTTGCTTAAATAGTAAAAGAAAAATTCGAATTTTGTTATTTATTGATAAAAATAGCTGAGGAACATGATATTTATTATGATAATAAAAAACCTGTTTCTGATCTGAGAAACGGTAAAAAAGGACCAGGGGTTGATTTCCTGGATGTTGGATGCGGGTTCGGGGGGCTCTTATGTAAAAAAATCAAATCATTTAATGAAAATTTATTTTTCAGTTGCTTTGAGCAAAAGTTTCCCGAATGTCTTGAGTTTAGGCATAGAAATTAGAGACAAATTGGTGAATTATGTGGGTGAAAAAATTCGAGCTTTGAGGATTGAAAATCCAGGAGAAGTACGCTGCACTGTTTTTCTCAAATATCTATATTTTTTTAATTTTTTTTGTCAAAGTATAACAATATTGCAGTTTTCAGAACGAATGCAATGAGGCATCTTGTGAATTATTTCAGAAAAGGACAAGTACATCTCATTTTTTTAGGAAGAAAAAAATGAATTTTTAGCTCAGCAAAATGTTTTTTTGTTTCCCGGATCCCAATTTCAAGAAAAAGAACTTTCGCAGAAGGATTATCAAGTTTCATCTTTTATCAAAAAAAATAAAAATATAATTAATCTATATTTTAGCATTGGATATCTTTCTGAATATGCTTTTTTTTTGAAACCAGGTGGCATGATTTATTGTATTACTGATGTTGAAGAGCTGCATCATTGGCATGAGAAACATCTTTCTGAGAATAAATTGTTTAGAAGAGTCGAAGAAAAGGAAATTGAAAACGATGTTTGCATTAAATTGATCATAAATGAAACTGAGGAAGGGAAGAAAGTGGAAAGAAATAAAGGAAAGAAATATTTTTGCGTTTACAAAAGAATATAAAATTGTTTTGATAAAATTAAAAAAGAATTTTTTATTTAAAAACAATTTTTTTATTTATTGGGGTCGCGCCCCAATTTAAAAAAAAAAAAAAAAAAAATTCATTTTTTAAAAAATTATGATAATTTTTAATTAATTCTGAAAATTAAAACTAAAATCAAAACAATATTATCTTGTTTCTTATATTCAATAAAAATAAAAAAACTAATAAAAACAATTTTTCACTCTAATTTAATTTCCAAATTTCTTATTGAAGCAATCCTCCCATCTATTCACCTCATTTGAAATTTCTAAAACTTTTCAAATTTGATCAGATTTAATCAATTCTCATAAAAATCAATAAAAAACCTTCATTTTCTTCATGTTGAGTTTCAAACGCATGCAAATGCACACTCGAATTTTTCTTTTTCAGCCCAGCAGAAGCTGAACTGACCTGAGAAAAAGGTTTTGAAAAGTGTCTTAAAGAGATGTCCATGGATTTTTTATCATCAATGATAATGATTGATTTAGATTTTTCATTCTCCTTTATAAGATTTTCTTTATTTTCTTCATTTTTCAAGGATTTCAAGCTGCCATTTTGAGTCAATGACTCATTTTTTTTAATTTTTGCTATTTTAAAAAGTTTTATTAAGAATTTTTGGAAATTTCCTCACTTAAAATTGTTTTCAACTCTTTTAAACTTGTGGAATGTGCAAGATTTGGATGAAATTCTGATAATTCATTTTTGATCTCCTTGAAGTAGAATTGGAAATAGTTGAAATCCACGATTTTATGAAAGAACGTATCGATGATCTTAAAATTGTTTTTGAATACATTCATGATCTCGTTTCCGATTTTTTCATAAGGCAACGCGAAAAATTCTGGTTTCAAAATGATTAAATTGATGTCCGCCAAATATTTCCCAAGCCAATTAATGATGTTATCATTATTTGGTAAATCATTTGTGAGTTTTTTAATCTTTGAAAATTTTATTGAAATTTTAAAAAAACATTTTTTTTTTTACAAAAAACTCCTTTTTTTCATGAATTATGGTCTTCAGTTCATTTTGCAATAAAATCAAGGTATTTCTTAGTTCTTGATTCTCAAGCAAAAGCTTATATCTCACGTTCTCATGAATTTCTTTAATTTCGTTTAAAAACACATTCTCCGGATTTTTAAGTAGATTTCCGTTGGGATTTTGGCTGAAATTATTAAGGATTTCAACTTGATTCTTGTTGTTTTTATCAATGACAGTCTTTTTCAGCTAGAATTTTATCATAAAAACTACAACTTTCCTCTATTTTTACTTGTTCCTTATATTTATTGGTCTCGTTTTCCTTCTTTCTGATTTCATGCAACATTTGTGTTTCTTTGAAACTCAATTTGGACAATTGTTTATTGATTTCTTCCTTCTCGTAGACCAATTTTTCTTTTTCTGCCTTGAACTTCTTTTCCAGAGTTTTGTTCGTATTTTGGAACACACCATTTTCCTTTTTTACACCCTCCAATTCCGATTTTAATCTCGAAACATTTTGAGAAATCGTGTTTTTATCAGATTCCAATTTCGCAATTTTATCAATTATCTCGCTACGAAATTCCAAATCCCTTTGTCTTTGTTGCAAAAGCTCATAAACTACTTTGATTGTTTTATTGATTTCATTAGTGGATCCTTGTAATTCTCCCAAAGCTGAAAAACCATAATTTGACAATGTCTTGAGAGATAAATGAAGAATATATAATATTTTAAAATATAGGTACCTGATTACAAAAGGCCAATATAGATGTGTGGTTTTCTTGATCTTTGATGAAAGAAGATTTGGAATCGAGGATGTTTGGATTGGAATCTTGTTTAATTTGGCAGTCGGAAAAGATGAAATCTTTGCTGTCAAAGAAGTCAGAGAAATTCTCGTGGTCGATAGGGGTCATTGGGATTGAGAAATTTTGCTCTGGGGAGGCGTAGATGTTGCTCATTGAGAAGTTTAACTGAGGGAGTGGTTTTGGTTTTTAATTTAACAATTAGTTTTTTAAAAAAAGACAATGAATTTGAAATTTTTGGCTTTTTTTAAATTTTTTTCCAATTTATTAACAAAAATAGAATGTTTTCCAAAAGTTTCTTTTATATGAAAAAAAAAAACCTTTGATTAATTTTTGTGCATCTTTAAAGAAAATTTTCCACAACAAGATTAATTAATGAAAATAATTTTTAATTTTTTATCTCGTCATCTAGCATTTTATTTCTATTCAATAGTATGTAATACCCTGCTAACCGTCTATATATTCCGTTCTTCTCAAATAAAATTAATAAAAATAAATAAAAAAACTCACATCAAAGTAAAGTCAATGTCGAACCCATACGAAATCCAATACCAGCAAGCCCTTGACCCTAACACTCGTGAAGCGTTCTGGTCGAAACATGCAGAGAAAGTCGATTGGTATCGCAAACCCACTCAAATCCTAACGGAGGCTCCACCCAATAATTCTCTTTGGTTCAAAGATGGTCTTCTGAACATGTGTTATAATTGCATAGACCGTCATTTGGTTGATTGTGGCAGTAGTTTGGCCTTGATTTATGAAAGTCCTGTGACCAAAAGAAGCAAGGTCTACACTTACACTGAATTATATTATCATGTCTCCAAATTCGCAGGATTGATGAAATCATATGGTGTTGGCAAAGGAGATCGAGTGATTCTTTATATGCCAATGATTCCTGAGGCCGTTTTTGCCATGTTGGCATGTGCGAGACTCGGTGCGATCCATTCTGTGGTTTTCGGCGGTTTCGCAGCCAAGGAACTTTCAGGAAGAATCAAAGATGCAGAACCAAAATTAATCGTTTCAGCTTCCTGTGGGTTGGAACTCACCAAAATCATTGATTACAAAGGTATGCTTGATGAAGCTCTCGTCCTTTCTGGGTATTCAGATAAACTCAAGGTGATCCTGGTTCAAAGACCGATGAAAATTGCAACTAACATTGTTGCAGGCCGAGATTTTGAATATCACAAGGTAACATCACAAATTTTTTATTTATTTAATTATTAAAATTGCAATTTTTCAAGGTCATTCAAGACGCACCGACTGCTGATTGTGAACCCGTAGAAGGCACCCATCCCCTGTACATCCTTTATACATCAGGAACCACTGCTGCACCAAAGGGGATAGTCAGAGACACAGGTGGCACTGCGGTGGCTTTGACCTGGTCAATGCATCACATGTTTGACATCCAAAAAAAGGACAAATACTTCTCCACATCTGATATTGGTTGGGTTGTAGGACATTCTTTCATTGTCTATGGGCCTTTATTGCAAGGTGCAACCACTGTATTATTTGAAGGAAAGCCAGTGGGCACCCCGAACCCAGGAATCATTTGGTCCATCGTTGAGAAATATAAGATTAAAGGTATTTACACAGCGCCGACTGCTTTGAGAGTCTTGAGGAAGGAGGACCCAAATGGTGATTGGTTTAAGAAATATGATTTATCCTCATTAAAGCATGTAGCAATGGCAGGAGAAAGGCTCGATATACCCACATACAATTGGATTTCCTCTCAATTACCCAAATGCTTAATCAATGATACATATTGGCAAACCGAAAGCGGACTGATCATTTGTTGTAACTATCTCCAACTTCATACTTTTAAACCAAAAGCTGGCAGTTGCACGAAGCCTGTCCCTGGCTTCAACGTCAAAGTAATGGGCGAAAACAACAAATTAATAGCAGAACCATACAAATTAGGTAAATTAGTAGTAAAGCTTCCCACCCCTCCTTCATTCATGTTGACACTTTGGGGCCATGACGAAGCCTTTAGAGATAAATACCTCAAAGAGTTCCCAGGATATTATGCAGCAGGAGATGCGGGTTATTTCGATGAAGATGGATTTCTTTATGTGATGTCGAGAATAGATGATATCATAAATACCGCAGGCCATCGTTTGAGCACTTCAGCAATGGAAGAAGCCTTATTAACTCATCCAGATATTGTAGATGCGGCAGTTGTGCCTGCAAATGATGAAATTAAAGGAGAAATTCCGGTGGCATTTGTGGTTTTGAAGACCGGAAAATCCTTTGACCAAAAACTTCTCGAAAAGGCATTGGTGGATGTGATCAGAAAGGAAATAGGAGCTGTTGCTAGTTTGAAGACGGTGATGATAGTCTCAAAATTACCAAAAACTAGAAGTGGTAAGATATTAAGAGCCGTTCTGAGGAAAATGATAAATGGGGTGGATTACACGGTCTCACCTACTATTGAAGATTTATCGGTGATTCCTGAAATAGAAAAGATTGCTAGGCTTCATGGATTCACGAAACCAGGAAAGCCAATCACAGCCAAATTGTGAGGAAGAAAATGAAATGATTAATTGAAAAAAAACACTTCATAAAAAATAATATTTTGAAAAAAAATATTTTTTTTGAATTAATTTTTTTTATTTGCAAAGTTTTTTCATAATAAATATATATTAGATGCTTCATTACTTTATTGAAAAAGATTGCAAGGCTTCATGGATTCATGAAACCAGAAAAGCCAATCACAGCCAAATTGTGAAGAAGAAAATGAAATGATTAATTTGAAATAAAACAAGTCATAAAACAGAATATTTTGAAAAAAAATATTTTTTTTTTTAATTTTTTTTTTTTATTTGCAAAGTTTTTTCATAATAAATATATATTAGATGCTTCAATACTTTAATGATTTTG
>Ga0302186_10001440_pt1 | contig 19714 bp, 22 predicted proteins | sample II_Bog_E1_2_FD_198782 | JGI IMG/M metagenome (GOLD analysis project Ga0302186, IMG submission 198782) | Peat permafrost microbial communities from Stordalen Mire near Abisko, Sweden - II_Bog_E1_1 | ecosystem: Environmental > Terrestrial > Soil > Wetlands > Peat | place: Sweden: Abisko...
CCCCAACCCCAACCCCAACCCCAACCCCAACCCCAACCCCAACCCCAACCCCAACCCCAACCCCAACCCCAACCCCTATATATTGATAATTTCTGCAATATAGAATATTAATCAATATAGCTGTCTCTGCTCATGCCGAAGCTTGGCATTTTAAACAGATAGCTCTTCCTTCTTCATTTTGGTTATTTAATCAAGCCGGCGAATCATTGCCTTTTCTGCCTATCTGATGCTCTTGGCTTATTCTTGCATCATCAAAATTTATCTTTCAACTCTTCCTCTCCTCTCAATTGCTTACAATTACTTCTCATACTGGTTGTTTCTGTGCTGGTTTTGATTATTTATCATCTATTTGTAATGATCTTCCATCTCCTTAAGGGTTACCAGCTTTTTACGGTGCTCTTCTCGAATCTGATTCATATATTGCCTCATTTGACCCTCAATGTCAGAATATCTTTTGTTGATATCTTGACTATTTGCCATTTTACCATCTTTTATTTTGATCTTCACCAACTCTTATAACTTCTCATACTTTCCCTTCAGACGATTTATTAATTATTATTGAGTCTTTTCCAGTTTGTTATTTAAAGGCTTTTCAATTTGACTTACAAATTGGCAGACCGGATAACGTCCTTTCGACAATGGAAAAATAGTATTGTTATAAATAAGTGCAAGTTACTCCGATTCTTTTTTAGACAAAGATACTGCTTCCTTAATTATGCTTTGGATATCCAAATTCTTCTCCTTTCTGAGAACGATTGCGATATCTTCAACTGACTCGAGCATGCATAGTTTATCTTAAACTTTAATGACCAATATTGCGGCTATACAAATGTATAATTCTGGAGAAAAGGGATGTGAGACCATAAAATCGAATACTTCTAACGTGTTTTATTTGTTTAGTACATCCGTAAGGCCAACCAGCAGAAGTGGTTGCAAAATAGCTGAAAGAGGATAGTCAAAACTATTCACTTTTTTTTACAAATTTGGCAATTGCCTGCTAAAGAAAGACATAATCTTCTTTGAGGAGTTAGGATAGTCCTCGAAAAGAGGTCTAAACCAGTTTACAAGGAAAGAAAGTGCTATTTAAAATCCAGCGATGGCATCCTATTTGAAAAGTTTGACGAACGGGTGAATAAGTCCAGGCAGCCACTGATTCCCTAAGTCAGGATATAACCTGACAAAAGCGGAAACAATGAAAGATACTTGTTTATCGACTGTATGTTCAGGTAGAAGAGGGTACGGTTTGGTTAATTCTACAAAATGTTGATGATTAAGAGGCAGTTGCAGTAGCTGCGCGTAGATGGCCTTCCGAGATTTATCTGGGAAGAGTTTAAATTTTTTAAGGAAGGTTTGGTGTTTAATGAGTGCAGTCTTATACTATGAAATAGTTTGTTAACTCATTTAAAATAGAATTATATCCAGTCCAACAGTTAAAAAATGGTATATTTTCACATTGAAATTGACCTCCATTTCAATAAATTATTTTGCTGTCATAATATTACTCGGATAATAAATGTAGAGGGAATCATCCGTGGGTGGACTCAGGTCGTCATTTCTCAAATTCAAGGAATCTGTATTAAACAGCCAGTCGTTGGGCATAAGAATGGAGACCATTGAGGAGAAAGAGTCCGAATGCAAATCTGTTTAAGCTGAGATGATTGAAAACAATGACTTTGCTCATTTGTAAGAGGTGACCAGCATATAAGATAAATATAGAAGTATTAAATAGTTGCTAAAAGGCAAGAAGAGAGCTCATTCCGACCAGGTTGAGCTGCTAAAAAAGATAAAACTAATATTAGGATAACCTAGTGAAAAAGATATCTCTCTCAACAAAAATAGCATTAAATAATCGTAGTCCAATAGCTCAGTAATGCCTGAGGATGTAACTGTACCTGATAAGAGTAAATCTATCGACAGCTTTTTCAAAAAAAAAGAGAAGGAACTATCTAAAAAATAAGCCAGTTTTAAACGAATACTCGACAGTAAAGAATTTCGAGCGGTAGGTAACGAAACCATTTCGAATAAATCTCTTTCAAAGCAGTCAAGGTTTTCGAAATCTGGAATTAGAAGAGGCGATGACAAAGAAAAGCAACTGAAATATGTGATCTAAGAGCATAAAAAGATGGTAAACAATTTACAAATCAAAATCAAGCAATAAGAATAACTAAACTAATTTTAAAAGAATTTGCTGAAATAATAAAAAAATAGGTATTTGGGGAAAATTGAAGAGATGGAAAACTAAATCTAGCAGTTGTATCGAGATAACTATCGCCTTAAAGAACTGGAAAAAACACTAAAACCTGCTGAATCTTTTCAGGTCGAAGCACTCGAATAGCGTAGCTCAGCACATATATACGAACCCTATATTATCAAGACTAGGACAAATGATCTCAATCGCATTAATTAAAAAAACCAGCATATTCAGAGCCCACGATAACAGAAAAAATAATCACGACCGCCACAGATGGAGTATGCTCATCCAGAAGATTACTTTGGCAGCAAGTTGGAGAGGGAGAGACCGATCACAGCTCAAGATTTCTTCAACCGCAAGCCTGACAATCATGCCAATTTTTAGAGTAAAGCGCCTTCGCATAAAGTATCTTAGAATAATAATAATAACCTTCTCCAGCTTCTTGGTGACTCCTTTGAGCAAAATTAAAAAAAAAGCCCTCAGTAACTCTGTCGCAGTTTTAAAAATCATAACAATTCCAAAAATTACTCCATAGAGCAAGGAAGTAGATTTGACACTTTTCAGATGGCAAACAGTCTAAGCTATGTAAATGATTCAGCTCTTGGACAATCCAGGCAGATGGTGCGCATGAGTAGCGCTGCGTGTACTCGCAACAAGGTGGCCTTTTTCAAAAGCTCATTAGTTTTAGTGAGATAGTCAGACATCGAGATAGCTTTTAAAAGATCTGATCTTGACTAAAAGCTATCAAAGATAAGAATTATCTTCTACATCAATAACAAATCGCAGCAGCATAAGAGGATAAATCTAGACTATGAATTCCAAAAGGACTATTTCAATTTATAAGTTTTGTAAAAGCTTCAAGAACTTAACTCCAATAGTCAAGGTCGAGAAGTTATCTAAGTCTCTCTTATTTCTAAGACCGACTTAAATGCAGTTACTGATATGCATGTAGAGGTGGGAGATACAGTATATGATCTATGGATACCACTCACATTTATTCGCTTCAAATCCATAGCCAACTACAGAATGAATAACGAAGAAGTGGAGATGACTGTGGTCCCTGATCGTCAGTTCTCTACTTTTAATAACATGCAAAGTTTAGTGCCTATCATGTTTGGGGGCAATGACGGTCTTTAAACTTGGGCTTACCTGCACGGAGACTCAAAATTCGGTAGTCACACAATAAAGCTAAGCTGGCGTCCTCGAGAGGTGATAATTGAGACAACTGAGAAGTGGATTGACTTTATTGGATTTATCCTTCACTTCTTCAAATGATAGATTGATTATATTTTATTTCTGCGCCAACTATCTTTGCGGACAGTATTGCCCATATGATTTGAATTCGCCTTGCTCTTCCATCTTTTGGGCATATTGAATATTGAATAAATCATAACTATTTTAATAAATCAATTTATAATGATAGTGAAAACTTTGCTTAAGAAGTACGGGGGTTACTACTTTGCCCAAACCACTGGCAGTAGTTTATAAATCAACCTGTATAAGCCTCATCTTAAAAAGTACTTCAAAAATGACGTGTCCTTAGTATGCATGCACTCATGTAGGTCGATAAATAAGTCAAATAAATTGCTAAAAAGTATTCTCTCACGGCAAAGGGAGTTGAAAAGCTGTTCAAAATGAAGCCGCAAGTGTTCATAGCTGACTCTGCCCAAAGTAAAACATTATGGATACAGGGACTTAAATAGAGAATAAGATCAAATTCTTGAACAATTTGGAGGAAAGCGAGCCGATTGCTGCTCTATTAAACTAATTACTATTTGACAGCAAACACCTCTTGCTTGAGATGAATGAAAACAATATTTTAAACTTCATTGCAACTATCAAGGATTTTGGTTTCGATGACACTTCTGCGTCTGCCATTTTCTCAAATTCAAGCAATCTCATTCACAACAAATTCAATATTGTCTACAAATAGAAATTGGATGTGCTGTAGGACTATTTAAACCTATCAAAGGAAGAATCTCTAAAGATTTTTATAGATCAACCTTTTCTACTCACTTGCTCAGCCAATAGACTTCGCGAAACTGTGCTCTATTTCGTCCAAAGACAAACCTCAGTTCTCACCAAATAAAAAATCGTCACTTTGCTGAAGGAACTTGGCGAAGTATTCTTGGTGGGAAGAGATAAATTACATGACTTAATTCATTGGTATAGGAGCTGGGGTATCAAGAAGGATGAGTTGTGGCAAATACTGCTAGAAAATCCCTTACTCCTACTCAACCACTCCTCTGAAATATTCCACTTTAAAGTCAAAATGCTAAGACAGTTTCGTTTCACACATGAAATGGGTTTGGATTTACTCCGTAAGCACCCTGCTGCTCTTATCTGGTACTTCATAATTCATTCAGCTCTGTGAGAAGTTTGGAGTCTAAATTTTTGACTGCAAGAGATAGACTTAAGATTAGCTTTAATTCCAATAATTTAGATTTTATAAGTGTTAAATTTGCAGCTAATTTAAGGCCGAGAGCAGAAATGCTCATTCGAGCCAAAGTACCTTATACTTCTGAGGATATTGCAGATTATCTAACCTGCAGCGAAAGCGAATTTCTGGACAAAACTGGAGTGCCTGCTTAAAAGTACTATTCATAAAAGAGTCGATTTAAATGTACAATGTAATTGGATTTTCCGAGGCACCCATGTTTAAGGCATTATCCCAGTGCCAGCAAGATATTTGAGCTTTCTAAAAAATACTACCCTGCAGAGGATCTAATTCTGTAGGGGTCAAAATCTCAGGATAAATAATGATGCCTGTTTGTATATTTCCAATTATATCACGTGTCCTAAGGATAAGTGCCTTTAAGGAATATATAAAACTATTATCATAGATATTTTATTCAATTATTTAATAAGATAACATTTGTAGTATTAACATTTTATTCATCTATTATGGTTGAATCTGGAAAGCAATAAAATTTATTTATTGGAGGACATGAGTGAAGAGGAATATTAAACACCCTATCATGAGGGAGAGGACAAGGAACCCTCCTCTACTGAGTTTAAGCGCGACGGGGAGTCCCGCATGAAGGAGTAAGAGGAAGAGGAAGAGGCAGTACCCTACAGAGCAGAGTACAGAGAAAAGGAATAGGGCGAAAATTATCATGAACAACTCAATAAAATAGAAAATGACATCAAAGATCGGTAACAGCAACTTAAAGAGATTAAAGAATTGAAAAGAGGATTGGATGAGGAGAGTGAGGAATTTTTAGATCTATAAGATAAGAGGAGACTTTTGAGGAAGGAGTTGGTTGACCTTGATTATTAGCACAGATAGTGTTTCCTTAAATTTAAGAGGCAGAATCAGGAGGCTGAGAAGCAAAAGTGGGAGGAGTAATAGAAAAAGATTGTATAATATCAAAAAGAAGCTGAAGAAAGAAGGGAACATGAAAGACTGGAAAGATCTCGGAGATTAGAACAACAAATCGAAGAAATTGAACAGTCAAGCAAAAAGAGAAAAGAAGAAATCGAAAAACTATATCGAAAGGACTCGCCCGCAAAGGAGCCAAAGACCAGAACGGGACAACCAGCTGAGTCAGAAATTAAATAAGTAATTTATCATTAATTTAGAATCGATAAGGGCAAGAGGGATAAAACATATAAGGATAAAGGAAGAATTTGGAGGAAGAGGCCGCAGATGCCAAATATAAAGCCAGAGTGGCAGAGATAGAGCTAGAATTAGCATCAGAAAGATTGAGGAGAAGTAGACAAGTTGAATTAGAGTCAGAACTGACAAGAATCCGGTCTCTTACGCCCTATTACTGGTGGAGAAGTTATAGTGATCCCCTGTTTTCTTACTCTCGGTATCCCTATTCAAGATATCTCTACCCTCGATATGCCTACCCTTCTCTGTACCCTTCGCCACTGGGCTACCCCTACATTTGATGGATGTATCATCTTGAATAATTGGCATTGTCATATATTAATGTATTTCTTTTATATCTGTATCATCGAGATATGCTCTTCCATTTGTTGAAAAATAAATTAATAATCAAGTTGCAGTTGCGTATGGAGGCAGAAATTACAGGCAGAAAGGTACCTGATCCTCTATTTCTAGTTGATGCAAAAGAACAAAAAATTGCTTGATGATTTGATCAAACGCAGATATGTCTTCTTCCAGGGCTTTTAAATCTATGGAGGCTGTGCTGGTCTTTATGACTTTGGCCCCGTAGGATGCTCCATCAAGACAAGTATCGAACAAATTTGGAGGGAACACTTTGTTCTCGAAGAAGAAATGCTCTAAATCAATACAACAGCTATCACCCCTCATATTGTTCTTTAAAACTCAGGTCACGTGACCCGATTCACTGATCTTTTAGTTAAAGACATAAAGACTAGTCAAGGATACAGAGCCGATAAACTGCTGGCCGAGTGGCTGGAAACCAAACTCGAAAAAGGAAAACTCAAATAAGCGGATATCCAATAATATAAGAAAATTTTAGTTAGCGTTGATAATTACAGCCAAGAAGAAATGACCCAAATATTTAAAAAACTACAAATCAAGTCTCCTGACACAGGAAATTAATTATCAGCTCCAGAACCTTTTAACTTGATGTTTAAAACTTAGATTGGGCCTTCTACTAATCTGGTTGGATACTTGCGCCCGGAAACTGCTCAAGGAATGTTTGTTAACTTCCATAAGTTATTAGAATTCAACGGAGGAAGATTACCCTTTGCAGCAGCTCAAATTGGTTTGGGTTTTAGAAATGAAATTGCCCCCCGAAACGGTTTAGTGAGGGTGAGAGAGTTTCAAATGGCTTAGATCTAGCATTTTGTAGATCCTCTTAACAAAAAACATCCTAAATTTAAAAGATATAGTTCGGTGAAACTTCCCCTCTATAGTGCTGATCACCAAATGAAAATGAAAGACTTTGAGTGGATTGAAATCGGTGAGGCTGTACAAAAGGGAATTGTTAATAATGAAACATTAGGATACTTCCTAGTTAGAATTTTCTTCTTCTTGAAGGAAGTAGGAGTCAACGTGGAAAAACATCTCCGCTTCAGACAGCATATGGGCAATGAGATGGCTCATTATGCTCAGGATTGCTGGGATGCAGAGGCCTAGCTCTCCTCCGGATGGCTTTAGATCGTTGGTTGTGCTGATAGGTCTGCTTATGATTTAACCCAACATACCAAAGGTTCAGGAGTGAAGTTATTTGCCTCTCGAAGACTCAAGTAACCAAGACAAGAGAAACAAACAAATATTATCGTTAATAGACAAGTTATTGGGAAATAGTTTAAGAAAAACTCCCAAGCCATTAACTCTATTTTAGAGAAGCTAACTGAGGCCGAGAAGGCAAATTACAAAACCAAATTCGAGGCAGAAGGAAAAATATAAATTCCAGTTGAAGGTGGAAATGCCGTTCTTACCAAACTACATATTTCATTCGAAGACAAAGTTGTTAATGTGATTGAATAAAAATATATTCCCAGCGTGATAGAGCCCTCGTTCGGTCTCGGAAGAGTTATGACAACCATCCTTGAGCACTCCTTCAAAGTAAGAGACGAAAAGAGAACCTATCTCTGTCTCAAACCCAGAATTGCTCCAGTTAAGGTTTCGATACTTCCTCTGCAGAATGATGAAAGATTCGATGAAATTATAGCCGAACTAAGTAATTTTTTATTTATGTAGAACATAGACTCAAGAAAAGTTTGATCACTTGCAAGGTCGATGATACAGGCCAATCAATCGGAAAAAGATATGCTCGTACTGATGAAATTGGTATCCCCTTTGGAATAACAGTGGATTATCAAACTCTCTAAGAAAAATCAGTAACTCTTCGAGAACTTCATACAATGAAGCAGCTGAGAGTGCCGTTAGGTGATATAGAGAAAATTCTGGTGAGTCTTTCCCAATAAAATGAGACTTGGTAGGACGTCTGCAAGCGATATCCTCATTTCGAGAGCACCGAAAAGGATGAATGATGTGCAAATGTGAGATGATGAATAATAGGCAAGCTTAACATATTAAATCATATATTTTAATTTATTAATTATTATTTGCCATAAATTAAATGAAGACCCACGTCGAAGTCAGCAGCAAGAGAGGAAAACAGAGACTCGCCCACTTCTCAGCCCCATCACACATTAGACACAGAATCATGTCTTCCACCCTTTCTAAGGACCTCCGCAAGAAATGGGGTATCAGATCCCTTCCTGTTCGCAAGGATGATGAGGTTGTTGTCTTGCGCGGTACTCGCAAGGGCTCCAAAGGAAAAGTCATCCAGGTGTATCGAAAGAAGTGGGTTATCCACATAGATAAGTTGACCAAAAACAAAGCCAACGGAGCTCCTTACCAGTTACCTATCCACCCCTCCAACGTTGCCATCACCAAACTGAAAGAGGGCAAGGACAGACTTGCAAGAATCGCCACTATTGCTGCTGGCGTCAACGCAAGAAAGGGCAAGGCTGATAAGAAAATCCGCACAACAAATTGATCAAGTCCCTATTTAAACAATTTATTGTCTGTTAGATTAGCTGAATGAGTCCATATAATGGCATTTTTAACTTTGTTTTAAAATATTTCTCTGCATATGTTGATATTTTCTATTGTCGTTCTTATTTAATTGGTGTTAGAGACAAATATAAAGAATGAGTTTCGTTACATTTTACTCCTTTATCAAGCAGAGAGAATATCCATTGATGAATTCTCAAATTTATACTGTTTTGCTGTTAATATTTGCTAATTATTAATGGAAGTATTAAATTATTTTGTCAATTGTTGGCATGCCTAACATGCCGAACATGGCTAACGTGGCTAATTCGTGGTTTATACATAAAGTTGCCATTTTTGTTATTATCTAGCAATCCAATCTCTCACATTTAAGTTTTTTCCATATGGACGAGTATTCAATGTATGAAATTGAAAGCCAATGAATATTATCGTTGGATAATTCAAAGATCAATAATGGAAATTCATAATTTAATGCATTTCTATATGCCTTAGAGATGATAAATCTTTTAAAATGTTCAGTGTTTTTATCTTAATTTTTCAAATTTAATTGATGAAATTATACCTCCATGAGGGAATACAATTTATTGTTTGTGTTTCAATTCAATGAATAAATACTTCTGAAATGTCTTCTTCTATCTTTTTTTATTAATTACTGCATAATCACCTTCATAAATCCATAGCAAATAGAGTAATTTTAAAGTGTTTCATGTTAATATGAATCTCTTTTTAGGTATGTTTTAAATACGGGAATCAATTGTATATGGCGCCATCGTATTTTCTTCTGAACCACTCCATAGCTTCGTCTCTTGAAATTCTGTGCTTGGCTCCGATTGTTGTTTTGCATCTTCTTCTCAGACCCACTCTGCTTCCAGGGCGCTTGAGGACAACATAGAAATCCATTCCGAAGATACCAGTGAAGGGATCATACTTGATTCCCAAATCAATGTGCTCTTGAATACCAAATCCAAAGCATCCTTAATATCAAACAAAATACCCGTGTCGGAGAAATTTTTCTTCTTTAGCTCTCTGTCCTTTACCTTGAGTCCTCTTTCGAGAATCTCATCAGCTTTGTCCCCTCTGACAGTGACGTGCATGGCAATTTTTTCATTTCTTTTGATTCCGAAGCTTCGGATGGTGAATCTTGCTCTGGAAGGGACGGGCTTTTGTCCAGTAAGATCTTCAAGAACTTTAGATGCTGCATGACAATAAAGATACCTTTGGTGAGTTTATCACCTGATTCTCCCACTGAGATATTTAGTACGAGCTTCTCGATTCTAATTTCTCGCATGGGATTTTCCTTTTCTGCTTGGGGTTTCTTGGCGACTTTCTTCGACATTGTGGACAAATAAAAATGAATTTAATATTAGCAAATTAATTAAATATTTGGATTATCCACAAATTGCTATTATTAAACTGAAGATGCTGTAAAAGTGTATTTATTATGCCGATTGTAATTGAAGATCATTTTTTGTTTCCGACTAATTTTTGTAATAAAAAGCCAGCGACATCGTTGGGTTCATTTAAGACAGCAATATTGGTTTTATTGATTTTATTTTTTAGGAGTTTTTAATGGGCCCTCTTAATGTCACCAATGTAGAGACAAATAGGAATAGTTTAAGAGTATCTTCTTAATTACTGTATGGCCTTAATTCCGGCTTACTAATCCAGTCCATTTTTTTATTTTCTTGTCATATTTGTCAGGAATACAAGATTGGCAGTTTTATCGCTAATTAAATCAATGTGTTCTGATAGCCAATCCTTCAGCTCATTTGTTGATTTCAGTTGAATTAGAAGAGTTGTTTATTCAGGAATTAAGAATTCGAATATTTTCTTTCCCTCAGTTGGTGTATTATCAATCCAGATAATAAAATTAGCACACACGCTTGGTAATTTCTTGGGTGTCAAAATTTATTTGAGGAAATATATTTTATATTTCTTATTTTAAACTGTTTGATATTCAATTTTTGTAACTGTAAACTCAGTGAAAGGTTACATCAATACTTCATCCTCACCAGGAAAATGAGAGTATTATTTAATGGGGAATCCAGATTCAACTTCCATGTCATAAATAATACCCTCAGGCCTTGATTTTTGATCAGCAAAAAATCTTGCTTTTTCAATTTTTTGAGAAGTTGAGGTAAATTGTTTAAATGTTAAAATATTATCTTTTTTGACTTTTGGATCATAGTCTATACCTCTGTAGACCTTTCCCTTAAATCGCTATATGTGTCCAAGTTGTTTCAAGAGTACACTGGCGTACCTGTATCTCCAATCGCTTTCATAATCTTTTGAATCAAGAGATAACACCCTTGAATTTCTCAGACAGAAGTTAAGAGAATAATATACTTTTTTTTCTGAATCTTCTTCTTAGTCTATATACATTAAATCACTTGTATAGAGCATAATGGGTTCAAGATTTTTTTATGATTTCAAAGGTGGATGACGGGCAGTTTTAGCCTTTTATCTGACAATGTCTCGAAATACTTCTCTCTTCGTGGCTTAATATTATGGAATATTTAGTTAATTAACCGAAAAAGGTCTTTTCAAACTTATTTAAGGCATCATCTTATAAAACAGCATTTTTTGGTTGACTACTCTTCCCACAAAAATAGCTGGAGCGGTCTCTTACATGTATTGGAAATAATGATCGATTTTGCCCATAGATTCTTCTGGCTTGATGATAAAGTCCATGATCTTGAGGCAATATAAAGCTTCAACTTTTTATTCTGACTCTTGAATCTTGAGATAGGCTTGATAAACTTGCTAAAAAGTCATATGCCAAATTTATTCATACTCGAATAGCTATTGATCTTTGTCTCCTTCCTTAAAAATGAGTAGTTGACGTTTGCAGTTCAGATTTTTTTTCTTCGATAATCTTATATTGTTATCGACTAAAAAGAGTGCAAGGTGACTCTCATTTGTAATTGATTGCTGAAAGATATTTGCTTTTTCCTCCAGTTCCATTTTTCTATCAATGGTGATTGATTAAATATGTTATTTTGTTAGTGCCTTTCCATATTCTGAGTTTAGTTTATTGATCAATTTGTTTTTTAATTCCAGTCCTGATGCTACTAAGGGGATATCAATAAAAATAAATACCTTTTTCTATTCATATTTAGTTTCTTCTTTTCCATCTTTATGTTTGAGGATGTATTTCTCTTTAATTGGAATTTAGCAACAAAGACTTTTTAATTAACTTTATTTCATCAACTTTTTATTGTAGTTATTAACACAACACTCATTTACATAGAAAGGTAACTTTGATTCTTCTAAATGTTATTGCTCCTGTAAATGAACACAGAGAATCATTCCATTAAAGTTTTTTATGCTGGTTAAGGTTTTGTATAATTTTACAGTATGATCCAGACTTATATGCTGATAATTTTAGGTTGTGAATGCAATATCCTTATTTTCGTAAGCTGGCACATATCTCTTGTATTATTTGATAAGTTCTAAAAAAGTGATGCTGTCATCCTCATAGGTAAGAATAGTAGGGATAGTTTTTTTATAGTTTTATTCGAGCTTAGCTTTGGCAGCATTTATAGGTAGAACCAAAAAATAGTGAATATTGTCTGGCATATCTGAAGTGTCCACATTCTGTGCATAGTTGTAGCCTAAAGGATATTTACTTTTAGGTTTTTAACTCTTCATACTTTTTATTATAAAAATCACCTCTTATCAACTTCTTAAATATCCAAATTAATGGCAGATCAAATATTAAATTTCAAATATACAATAATAAATTGTAAATAAATGATTTATCCATTTCGCATATCATCTAAAAATATATTAAACTTAAATACGATATTCAGATGATAATGATGAGTTAATCCCTAAATTTGTCGAAGGTTGGAATTCAAGAACTCAGTTTGATTAGAATTATATAAGTTAATTTATTTGATTTTAGTATTAAAAAATTACTATTAACATTGATAAATGTCTCAGAAGCAGTTGGCTAATAAGGCTATGCAATACACACGAAAGAAAATTGAATCTTACTCCTATGGACTTAATGATTAGATTGGAAAAGGATATTCCAGCAAAGTTTACCGGGGGAGGCACGACGATACAAGTACTAATTAGGCGATTTAGATGAAAGCGTAGCAGTGAAGGTGATTGACTTGAAAATGCTCAAGAGTGACATCAATCGCACTCTTCTTGACTCAGAAATTGAGATTCTCAAAGAACTCAAGAACATTCCCAACATCCTATCTTTACATGATGTTTTCACCACAAAAAACAATACTTACATTATCACTTAACTTTGTGAGTCAGATCTCAGCAAAATCATCAAAAAGCAACTTGCGTAACCTGAGATTTTGTAATATATGATTCAACTGGTCAAGGGATATCTTGAATTTCAAAGGAGAGAAATCGTGCATCGAGATCTAAAACCAGCTAATTTGCTGATCACGGATAAAAATGTATTGAAAATAGCTGATTTTGGGTTCGGAATCAAGACTGACCAATTGACCAAATCCAGCAAATACAATGTGGGATCTCCGCTTTACATGGCTCCCGAGTCTCTTCGAAAGAATTAATACTCCTTTAAAACAGATATCTGGTCAATAGGAGTCATATTTTACGAAATGCTGACGAATGATACTCCTTGGAGGGCTAAAAATGAAAAAGAGCTCCTTCGAAAAATATAGAGTGAGCCAATCCAGTCAATTATTGCAAACAAAAGTATGAGCCAAATAGCTAAATAATTTTTGATTGAAAGTCTGAAGTTGGACAAGCACACCAGAATGAGCCCATAATAGTTATAAAATTTTAACTTCAATACTGTGAAAGGAAGTATCCTGATGGATAAGATTATAAATTCTACTATGAAATCTTCCCTAAAAAGTGAAAATATCACAACTAATACCTCTACATATGGCAATGTTAAAAGCCATACAAATAGATCCATTGAAAGAAATATTTTTCTAAAAAATTCCAATAAGCAGGCCAGTTTAATCTAAGGAAATTAAAGTTTCCAAATGAAGAATAATTAAAACCAAAAATATGTCGCACAGAGTCCAGAGTCTTTCAGGAAGATAACCAAGCCTGATGAAAAAACAGTTCGAAACGACGCCGTGAATAAAGAAAACAAAAAGATAATCAGTAAGATATTAATTTCAGAAGTACATTTTTGCAGATTTTTGTTTAAACTCATACAGAAGATGAAGGACTCTTCAAACTCAGGCATCTTGAAGTCAGTGGATGAGGATTAAATTACAAATATTTTTAGAAATTATGCCGGAATCATTAAGCATAAAATTGACAATCTTATCAATTTTAAAAACTACAATTATATCAAATGCGAAGGCTATAGGGAATATAAACTCACTTCTGATTTCGAAAAATTAATGAAAATATCCAAAGAGTACAATGAAAGGTACAGAGTATAAATTCATTAGTTTTGGACTGAATCATATCTCATGAGTCCCGAGCCCACAAACTGTATGATAGTCATACTTTATGAGGCGCTTAAGTCTGAAGTGGCCAAGATGAACAATCCAGAAGAAGAGATTGCTTTGTTTTCTAAAGATATTGTTTTGCTGGACTACCTAATTACTTCAAGGCAGCTGATTGAAATGATAAAAAATAGCCCCGATGGATATTAGCGGTTTGCTCGTAAAAGTAGAATCGAATAAATCGTGGAGGGTAAGACAGTGGATATTCACTATGAGTTATATCAACAGATAATGCAGAGGGTAAAGCAGATTATGGATAAAAGTCAGTTTATATCTTTTGGGGGAAATTTGTTGAGAGAGGACAATGTATTGATGGCTTGATTTTATTTTAGATGGGTGAAATTATTTAATATCTTAGATAGTCTATAACTTAACTATAATGTATGCGTATTAGATGTAGAAACTAAGTATTAATTGCATAAAATAAATGTATTATTTTATTGAAGAAATCAACAAAATAGTCAAAAAAGTCAATTACAATCGAAAAAGATAAGTCCACTCCTTATGCCAAAAATGAAATTTGTGAGCCTATCAAACTAATAATTAATAAATATTTTGGTTTAAAACGATAGATTGCTGATTTTTTATTAAGTTATTTGCATTATTTAAATAAAATAAGAGATAATTGTATAACTTTAAAACAATTTAATGCAGGTAGTCGTCGGCAAGCATTACGAAATATTGCAAAAGATCACAGCTGGCTCTTTTGGATAAATCTATCATGCCCTTAACAAGAATAACAACCAGGTTGTTGCTGTCAAAATGGAACCATTGAAATCCAAACATCAGCAACTCCAGTACGAGGCTAAACTACTAGCTTACCTCAATGAAAATATCAACTGCCCTGAAAATGGCATCCCCAGACTCTATTACTACGGCAAAAATGACAACTATAATATAATGGTGATGGATTTGCTGGGCCCCTCTCTTGAAGATTTGTTTCAAAAATGTGGTAAAAAGTTCGATCTTTATACTGTTGTGAGTGTGGGAATTCAAATCATATCTCGTTTGGAGTATATTCACTCCAAAAAGTTTATCCATCGAGATATAAAACCTGAAAATTTCCTAATTGGAACGCACCAGTATTGTGCCACCATATTTGTAATCGACTTTGGATTGTCAAAAAAATATATTTCTAAGAACGGATAGCATATTCCCTACAAAGACAACAAAAGTTTGACTGGTACTCCCCGCTACGCTTCTATTAACAGTCACTTGGGGATCGAGCAAAGCAGAAGAGACGATTTAGAAAGTGTAGTTTACATGCTTATCTATTTTTTGAAGGGAAGTCTACCTTGGCAGAACCTAAAGACAGACCCTAATTATGATAAATACTAAAAGATACTGGAAAAAAAACTATCAGTCAGCATTGAAGTTCTTACTCATAATTTGCCCCCTTAATTTGCTGAGATGGTCGAGTATACTCGTGGCCTACACTTTATAGAGGAGCCCAACTATGATTTGATGAAAAAATTATTAGAAAAGACCTTATCAGACGCAGGAGGATAACTCTAGGAGGATAAACTTTACAGTTGGTAAAGAATAAGCGAAGAAGAATAGCTTTGATGTTCAAAAGATTCATTAAGTCTATTTATCTACAAATATCCATTATCTTAATTGATTTTTAATTTTTGCCTATTCTATCTCTTTACTTGATTTTTCAATTTTATGCTCATCTACTAGAGTCCAATAAGAATAGAAATAAAGTGTCAATCGAAAAATCATCATTTGCTCATAGAGAACAACTTAATCGTACTTCTGACTATCTTCATTTTTTAAGGAGGTTAGGCGATTATTATTTGTCTTCCCTTGCAATTAAATTCCAAAATATTTATAGTTTCATGGAGTTAGATTTAGAAGCCAAAGAAGAATTCGAGCAAAAGTTTAGAGTTATATCGCTGCTGGGCAAGGGATCATTCGGATTTGTGTACGAGTGCGAGGATAAAGTGGACAATCAAACATATGCTGTCAAAGTATCGATTTTTTAAGTAAGGTAATTTCGAAAACCAACGTAAAAAAATCGAAGATCGAGTGTCTTAGGGAGGAAGCCAAGATCCTATCAACCATTGAACACCCAAACATAGTCAAGGTCTATGAGTTCGTGGAGACTAACACTTTTATTTACTTAAAGATGGAGATTGTCAAGAATGGCACTTTATAAAAACTGATAAAAAAAAGATGGGACAATGGATAAAAGTTTACAGACGAGGAAGTGGCAACTATCATGGCTGCTATTTTTAGGGGAGTAAACCATATTCATGCTGTTAGTATCATTCATCGTGATATTAAACCAGGTACCTTTCCCTCTTAAGTAGATAACATGCTTCTTCCCACAGAAAATAGGCTTAGTGACCTGAAGATAGCTGACTTCGGACTCAGTACCAAACTGGATTTTCACTACCCAAAAACCGCTACGAGCAAATGCGGAACTATGATATACATGGCTCCTGAGATTTTGTGTAACTATACTTACACAAAATCCGTCGATATCTGGTCATGTGCTATCATAATGTATATGCTTTATCACGGTAAACACCCTCTCTACGAACCCAAAATGTCAAATGATGACTACAAACGTAAAATCAAGCAAGTAAAGTTCGCTCCTTTTCCCAATAAGTATGCCATCTTCTAAGCAGATTAGCTCAAGACTTTTTCACTCGCATATCAAAAATAGAGTCTAACTAGCGATATACAACACAAGAGGCCCTAAAGCATCCCTGGTTGACTCGTAACTTCGAAGATCAAATCCCACTAAGTTTATATGAATCTTTTTCTGGTTTTTAAAAATCCCATGAAATTTCTCATGTAGTTGTTTCCTTATGCAGATGATTAAAACCTTTATTGTGATTCGCCAATTGGTGCGTCCAAACAACGAATTTAAAATACCTGAAAGTTATCAAGCTAAAGTATATCTAAATATAAAATAGAAATAATTTTTTATCAAGGAGAGTTATTGTGGATTGACCAAATCGAAAAGCAAACAATCCGCGAGAGACATGCACTCACTTAACGGGATAAATAATGCTTTTAGGGAGAAGGAGAGCAAGGAGCGAAGTGCCAAGATATCAACTTAAGTTGACAGTTAAAATCCTACAATTATGAAACTCAACAGTATTTTCAACAGTCTATTTGGAAAGCGATCAAAACTACAGCTCAAAACTTGTTCAGAGGGAACTCTATTTAATGGTCAGTCTAAATAAAATATCACAGAGTTACCAGATATTGCACCATTCAAGGAGCGTATTGAACTGTAAATTGAGCGTGCCGTTGAAGAATTCAAAAACAATGCTAAAACAACAAGAAGACGAATTCTTCCCAATAGGAGCACTCCTGTGCCTTCTGAGCAATATATTGCTGGTAAGTAAGATCTTAAGTGCTAGCAGAAGTTGAGTACACTCAGTTATAAGATTCGCTACCGCAAGAAAAATAGCTGCAATCTGAAGTTATATTAGTGATAGTTTTTCATATTGTTGATAGTCTAGATGTACATTTGCAAAGTTAAATTTATATTGAAATCAAAATAAGGTTTCGTTGAGACTCACAAAAATTAAAAAGTTAAAATTATTCCAAGCAATAAGTGAAGATGCATTTAATTGTATTATCTGTTGGCATTGATTTCAATAATAAGAGATCTTAAAATCCCTTCAAAAAACTATCTTATCCTGATTATTTTTATTTTTAAAAAATAAACTGCTAATTAAGTCCAATGTAAGTCAAATATACGAAAAACAATACCAATAATCAATAAGATGGATTACAATCAAATTAATTCAAAAATAATCAGTATAGAGAAATAATTGATGATTGCCGAGGTATTTTCTAAACAATAAATGTAAAACCAAAAATATAATCAGCAAAGTAAAGTCGGCTATCTCCACGTTAAAAATTTAAAAAATCTTTGCGACTCCATCAAAGATATTTGTGATATATTAATTTACATATGTGTAAATAATATATTCTCAATAATGATGGAAATCGATTGGCAATTTCACTACTTCCTAGCCAACAATATATGGGTATATTCTAACATCATGATGATAGCACCCTTCATCATATCTTGCCTGTTCCGTTACTTTAAGCAGGACATGAACAAAGTTCTATGGACTGATCACTTAGCACGCTTAGGCTTGATATTTACAATTTCCTTTTACGTATACGATCTAATCGTAAAGTATGTTGTTGATGGAGGGTAATCGATCTGTCAAAAGGCTGTAATCATCCACCATTTCTCTAGTTTCTTCATCATTATACCGATCATCCTTAATCGCTATGTTCCTTGGTGGGTCTGTCCCATCGGCTTTCTTCATGGCTTTACCATATCTTACCCAGAATAAGACTGGATAGGCTATGTCTATGCTGGAGCCATCCTCTACTTTCAATATTCACTTTACAGGAAAGAATACAGTAATCTCAAATATTACACTTCTACTCGGTATGCCATTAATGGAATATGGGTCTTCTGCATCTTCCTACTGATCGGAGACTGTTCAAATTTTTTACCGCTTAGTCCTGACTGATTTGTATGACAATATATATCTTTAGCTATAATAGCTTTTTCACCAATAGCAGAATTATTGATATAAATTAATTAATATGCAGGCGGCAAAGGAGGGCACTTACGAAAGTCAAGAGGAATTTATCCCCAGGAGAAAGAGAAGAGCTAGAGATGACCCCATGGAAAGAAATTATATATGTGTTTGCGGCAAACGTTATCTCAGCTATCCTGCTCTATATACTCATATCAAAAACAAACATCAGGGCAAAGCACCTGCACCTGGGGAGATGAGCTCTATGAGAGCTGGTGAGACAAAATCAATGATGGTTACACGCGAGTAGCCAGAAAATGAGCATGAAAAGAACTTGAGCACTCCAGATGAGGCTCTCGTCTACGTAATAAATACTTTCAAGCCCTATTCCAATACAAAGCAGCTTAACTACACTCTCGAATAGTTATTTAGACTCTTTCCAGAAGAATTAAAAAAATAAATTGAAGAGCGGACCAAAATAAGTTGCAATTAAAAAGTTCAAGTTGAAAAGATTCTGGATAATGGAATAAAGGCTGTGACTATTGACGAAATTATGGGGAAATTTCTTTCGCTTCTCATGAACAAAATTGATAAAAATCTTTTGGAAGAATTCATTTTCATTCTCCTCATTTTTCGTCGATATCTCAATACTTACTTTTGCAAGGAAGGATCATTGTCCAAGGACTACACAAAAGAAGTATCTGGCATGAAGATGCTTGACACTGCCAATGAATTTGTTCTTTATTACTTTGAAATGCAGGCCAAACCTTATCGAACTATCTTTTAGGATTCTTGCTTTATAGGCAATGAGAGGCGAGAGTTCATATGTTTGACGAAATTTATGTTCCTGTTCGGAAGGTGGGCTTTTCTTGACAGATACACTAATTCGAAGATCAAACTCAATAATTTTTGATTGCATAAGTAGATGAATGTTTTGAATCATATGACTGACATGAAAAATATAAAGCATATTATATCAAAAAAATGTTATATTTTTTTATAAAAGAGTGGGGTTGGGGTTGGGGTTGGGGTTGGGGTTGGGGTTGGGGTTGGGGTTGGGGTTGGGGTTGGG
>Ga0302186_10001443_pt1 | contig 19677 bp, 16 predicted proteins | sample II_Bog_E1_2_FD_198782 | JGI IMG/M metagenome (GOLD analysis project Ga0302186, IMG submission 198782) | Peat permafrost microbial communities from Stordalen Mire near Abisko, Sweden - II_Bog_E1_1 | ecosystem: Environmental > Terrestrial > Soil > Wetlands > Peat | place: Sweden: Abisko...
CCACGCCGAAACCGTCCGCCAGCTGAGCTACAAGCTCGGCTGGCTTGGAGGAGACCTGGTGAAGGTGCCTGCGGCCTACACCTCGCAGACCTGCCCCCAATGCGGGCACGTCTGCCCCGAGAACCGCCCGACCCGCGACCGCTTCCAGTGCGTCGCCTGCGGGCACTCCGGCCACGCCGATACCGTGGCTGCTACCAACATCTTGGCCGCCGGACTGGCGGTGACTGCGCGCGGAGGCACATGGGTGCCCGTGAAACGCGAACCTGCCCGCAAGCGTCGGCTCCTCCGCCGCTTAGCAGGAATCCCTGCCCTTTAGGACAGGGAGGATGTCAAGTAGTGTCGTTCGGTTAGGGAGCCCCTTGGCTGCTATCGCGGTCGCGAGTTCTGGTTTCTCCTTAATCTTTGCGAATATCTTCTTTGCCTCATCTGAGACCGTACCAGACATCTCCTTCTTACGGACACTGAATGGGACAATGATGTCCATTCTCACACGGGCAACCGGTCAAGCGCTTGGCCGAGACGATTCATCAATGGCCGAAGGCGCTCCGGCGGCTGAACCGTCTCGATCTTCTCGATGCGAACGTTCAGTGGCACCAAGACGCGAGGTTCAAGGAGAAATGAGCCGTTGGAGAGCGCCTGAACATGGAAATACTTAGCCTTGGCCTTTCGCAGGCTAATGCGTTTCTTTGCATCAGCTGCAATATCGTATGCATCCACCACGGTAAGTGCGGTGGTGGGCTTGCGTTTCTTATTGATCGTCAAGGTCGCCATAATTCGAGGAAGGTGGGATATCCCACCTTTGTCAAGATTGGCTCGATCGAATGAATCGAAATATCGCAGACGGAAGGAAAACCCTAAACTGAAAGAAGAATCTGGCTCTTCCCATCGTTTTAGAAAGGGTCCGTTTGGGAACGCTTTCTCACTTGGTGCACAGCCTTTAGCGAGCCGAGCAAACGTTCGAGAATTGGTTCCGAAAAACCAAATTCTTATCGATCGACCCCCTACTCCAGCAGCAATAGGGCTGTTGGCCAACAGACAACCGAGTTTTGCTTCCGGCTAGACGTGCCGAAACTGATTCTAATCGGAAGCAAATCTCGATCCAAAAATACATTAGATCTTCATATGTAAATACCTAGAAAAGTGATCGCACCAACCGACATTTGCTTCCGTTACCAATCCGCAGCCTGGCGAGCCGGCCAAGGCCATTCAGGGCCGCCTTCTCCTAGGCCAATAAGCGAGCAAGATGCTGACGAAGCAACCGATCAACAGCGTGCTATACTCGATACCTTCATGGCCCGGCCCAACAACGTCATTCGGCCCGATGACGAACCAGTGAGGAGCATGGAAAAGGCATATCCCCGTCACCAACACCAAGGTGTGCCCAATGCATGCTGGGATGACGAACCGCCGTGCTATTAGCGCCAGAGAAGATGCAATCTGAAGGAACATGGCTCCCCAAACCAACTGAACACCGAATGGGAAGCCAATTGAGGAAAAGTAGAGACCGAGGTCGTTGAGGCCGGCCGGATCCTTCAGGCCGCCAATCGGGTGAATGATCAGTATCGATGCCGAGGCAATTCGAACGAGCTCAAGCGCGAAACGGGCGGAGGGAGCGGCGTGTCCTGAAGGAGCCAACTCCTCCGCTGATTTGCGCCTGTGCGCCCAGAGTATGGCAAGCAAACAGGCAAGCAACAAAACGCTGAACTCTGCCCCGGGCTGATGATCACCATCCGGCAAGCCCACCGTGCGCCACTTTGGAGCGTGAACAAGAGCAATTCCCACAACGAGCACCAGGATATTCCCAATGCAAGCTGGGATGACAAAGCGTTGGGCCGCCAGCGCCAGAGAACAAACGATTTGAAACAATATCACAGCCCACGCTAGGCCCTCCCCGAAAGGAGCGTAATGAGATTCAAGGAAGCGGCCAAACCCGTGAATATTGACGGGATGCAGCAATGCATAGATGGGGTGCGTGCTGAGAATGAAGGCCACCACCATCCTAACGATATTGAGGCTGCGGTTCGGATCATGCACCGGACCGTTAAACCAATCTTTATTCATATAGTGTGTGGAGGAGGCCTTCACCACATAGCAGATGGAGCTGCGAGACGGTGAAGCTCTGCAAAAACACAAAGTGAAATCAAGGACAACAGTTTCAAGACCAGCCCAGCTCGAATCTCACCGGACGGCCTATCGAGCCAACACTTGGCTTCCTGTGCCGCGCGTGCACAATCAAATGTTCGAGAATTGCATCCTAAATGGCCAAATTTGGACGAATCGAAAGGCCTCAAGTGGGAATCAGCTCGTTTCACAGCAAACAACCGACTTTCGCTTCCGATCGAGATCCGTTCATTCGTATGGGAATCGGAAGCAAAACTCGGAGCAAAATGGTGCAACAAGCACATAATGAAATTGTTATTGCTCCCATTCATTGTTTGAGAATTCGTTCCGTACCCAGCATTGTCGTGAATCCTTCACGATCCCTAAAGGTTCATTGGGGTATGTTGGCGCTGCTATGAGGATAAGCTTCGCCGACTCTGCATGCCGTTCGCAAAGGAGCCGCGAAGGACCGCGGGGTTCACACGAGAATCTCCTCCCTAAATGATAAATTTCCTCCATTGGGTCGGCAACGATCGCGGAGCTCCCGCCACCTATTTGCTGATATCAGGATTTTCGTCTCGACGGGCCTATGCGCGACTTTCGCGGACGGTCCAATCGCGGCCGTGGAGAGCGCCAAATACCGAAGTTAGCACCCGTGGGCGTTCACGCTATGGAACCCGCTCAGCGTGAAATTCACACATCCTTCTAGCCACCGACTCATTCTCCCACTTGGGTCCGGCCACCTACCCACCCCAAAAAAGAAATCCATGAATCCAACTCGAGCGTCACTTTGCGCTATCGTCCTGCCCTTGCTCCTTGGCGCCACAGCCCTTGGTGCCGACACCCACATCAAGCCCGTTACCCCGGACGCGATGCCCGAGACCGTCGCCCTGCTGGCGGTGTTGCAGGACATCTCCGGTCACTACACCCTGACCGGCCAGCATAATCTCCCGGCCAGCGGCGACCGGAATTCACGATTTGCAGCCAAATACATTGGAAAGGCCCCGGCAGTTTGGACCTGCGATTTCGGATTCGCGGCCGCCGGAGACCAGGACTCCTACCTGATGCGACCTGCTATCGTGAAGGAGGCGATACGCCAGCATGCGATGGGTTCAATCATCAGCCTGTGCTGGCATGCGGTGCCCCCCACGGCCGACGAACCGGTGACTTTCAGGCCGCTTCCCGGAAGCGACCCCAAAGCGCTGAAGAGCGTCCAAGGCCGGCTCCTTGATGAGCAATTCAGGGACGTCCTCACGCCGGGCACTGCATTGTACAACCACTGGGCGGAGCAGGTCGACGTCATCGCAGGCTACCTTAAACAGCTGCAAGACGCCCATGTCCCGATCATTTGGCGTCCCTATCACGAGATGAACGGCGACTGGTTCTGGTGGGGCGGGCGGACGGAGGGTCCCTACACGACTGCGGCGCTCTACCGACAGATCTTCGACAGGCTGGTGAACCATCACCACCTCAAGAACCTCGTCTGGCTCTGGAGCATGGATCGGGTCAGCAAGCCGAACATGGAGCATGAGAAATATTTTCCGGGGACGGAGTACGTGGATGTCCTTGGGCTTGATGTTTACGGGAATGATTTTGCCCAATCCTATTACGATAGCCTCGTAAAGCTATCCGAGGGAAAGCCCCTCGCACTGGCCGAGGTCGGCAGCCCGCCGCTTCCCGCGATCATAGAGAAGCAACCTCTCTGGACCTACTATTCCATATGGTCGGGCATGGTGCGGGGCATGACCAAGAAGCAGTACGCAGTCGTCATGGGGACCGGGCGAATGCTCGGCTTGGATGACCCCGCGTACGCAATAGTCACAGCAGACTATAGAAAGGCGTGTGGCCTGCAGCCAGTCCACTTCGAGAAGCCACCGGCCAATTTCTCGGGCACGTGGGTGCTCAACGAGGATCTGAGCACATTCGGCCCGATGGGGGCCGGTTTCTCGCCGGCGCGGTTGGTGATCACCCACGAGGGCATGGCGCTTTCCGTGCAGACAACCGTCATCCGCGAATCCCAAGACGACGCTATCACAGAGGTGAAGTACACCCTCGACGGCACCGAATCGAAATCAGAATTTATGAGGTCCCCACGCACCACAGTGGCCCGCCTGAGCGGCGACCGGTCGGAAATCGAGATGGACTCCACAACCTCGCTCGTCTGGGGACAGCCCGGCTTCAAGATGAAGTCCGCGGAGCAATGGACGCTCATTGACCAGGGCGACCGCCTCTCGGTCCATAGTGTCTCTGACTCATTCAGGGGCCCGGGAAAGGTGGAGCAAACCCTTATCTTCGACCGGCGCTGACGAAACTTCTCCCAACCCTGACCTTTATCCCCGTGAAAACCCCAATCCTGCGTGCGGCGGTAGCCCTTACAATGCTTTCGATGCCGGCTCTTTTTGCAGCCGACCAACCCGCAGTCACCCCGCCGGACGCCCCGGCTTCGACTGCGAGTGCGCCCGCGGGAGATATCAGCGGAAAATGGAAGACCCAGCTGCCATCTCCAGATGGCGGCACGGGACTGGAAATGACCTTTAGCTTTGCCGTTGTCGGCAACAAGTTGACCGGAACTGTGGACTCTCCGATGGGCGCCAATGAAATCCAGAACGGCAAAGTCGATGGACCAAGGTTCGCCTTTGCGCTAGCCTTTGATGGCAACCTGATAGAGTACAAATGCCTGGTTCTTTCGGACCACGAGATTTCAGTGGACGTCATTGGCTTTGGCGACGGCGTTAAGATGACACTTACCCGGGCTAAGGACGGCCCGGCTGACACAGGGGCCTCCAATCCGCCGAAAGCACCGCGAGCCCATGCGTGGTGGCAAGATCGGGCTCCCGGTCAGCGGCCCTACTCTGTGGACAACAAGAAACTGCCGCTGATCTCCGTAAAGGGGAATAGGTTCGTGGACCCGAACGGGAACGTCGTCCTTTTTCGCGGGTTGGCCATTTCGGATCCGGACAAACTCGAAATGCAAGGGCATTGGAGCAAGGCCCATTTCGTCAAGGTCAAGGAGATGGGTGCAAAGCTGGTCCGGATTCCCATACATCCGGTCGCCTGGCGCGAACGATCGCCGGCTGAATATATTAAACTGCTCGATCAAGCTGTGGGTTGGTGCACCGAGCTGGATATGTACGTCATGCTGGACTGGCACAGCATCGGGAATCTCGAAACGGAGGTTTTTCAGAACCCGATGTACGAAACCTCCCAGCAGGAAACCTTCAACTTCTGGCGTACGATGGCCAGGCATTTCGCGGGCCACAATACAGTCGTATTCTTTGAGCTCTTCAACGAGCCGACTACCTATCGAGATCAATTGGGACCGGTTACCTGGAGCGACTGGAAAAAGATCGTGGAAAGCGAAATCACAATGATTCGCGCGTCCGATCCCCAAGCCATCCCGGTGGTGGCCGGTTTCGACTGGGCGTACGATCTGACTCCTGTACGCCTTGACCCTATTGCCGCGGAAAACATTGCGTACTCCGTCCACCCCTATGCAAACAAACGGCCCCAACCGTGGGCGCCGGCATGGGAACTCGATTTTGGATTCGTAGCTGACAAATACCCGGTTATTGCGACTGAATTCGGCGGCTTTCCGGCAACACCGTCGGTTCCAAAGGCAACGCCCGTTGCAGGGTTGACAGCAGCTGGCGTGCGAAATGCCACCTATGGCCCTGAGATCATCAAGTACCTTGAGGGGAAAGGGATCAGTTGGACGGTCTGGTGCTTCGACCCGCAGTGGGGCCCGACCCTCATCAAGAATTGGAACTACGATCTCACTGCATCGGGGGAATTCGCCAAGGCAGCAATGAACGGCGAAATCAAGTAGCGCGCGCTTCATCCCTTTGGCGATCCATCGCGGATCCACCCATTGCTTGTTTTCCATAAAGCCGCCCCGCTGTGAACCTTCATGCCATCATTCTCTCCGGGGTTGCACGGAGCGCCGGATGCGTCGCGGCCTCGGCATCCGATTAACCCTTCCCCAACTCTGGCCTGCGCGAGGACATTCTGAGGCTCGTATCGCATTCTATCACCAACCCAATCCCTTCATGCACATTCGAAGCCTCGGCCTCGCCCTGATTGTCGGCTTTAGCCTCTGCGCACATTGCACGGCAGAGGAGAAAAAATACATACCACCAATCAATCCGAAAGCCTCTCCCGCGGCGGTTAATCTTTATGACTTTCTCCAGGACATCCAGGGGAAGTATACGCTTTCCGGCCAGCATAACTTCGTGGGCAAGGGCTCGGCCTTCACCACGCAGCTGGAGGCACTTACTGGGAAGTCACCCGTGGTTTGGGGTTCCGATTTTAGCTTCACAGTCAAAGGGGACGACGCCATGCATTTCCAGCATGCCGGACCGGCAAACCTGCCCACAATCGACGTCGAGAAGGTTAAGGCGATGATGGCTGAGAGGAAGAAGAACGGGTTACAGGGTCCGCCCCCCGCGGACGCGTTTCCCAAGCCAGAATTCCTCGACATCACGCTCGCCGAGGCCAGGGCGAAGACGATTGCCGAGATTAAGGCCCGCCATGCCAAGGGACATATCATTACATTAATGTGGCACGCATGCTTCCCGGCCGACGGGACCCCGTGCCGTGGGGAGAGTGTCTGGGCCGAGGGGCACCTTCCCACGGATGCTCAGTGGGATGAACTGATGACCGACGGCACGCCACTCAATGAGGCCTGGAAAAAGAGCGTAGACGAAGTTGCGAGCTACCTGGGGGAACTGCAGGAGGCCAACATCCCGGTGCTCTGGCGGCCCTACCATGAGATGAACGGAGAATGGTTCTGGTGGGGCCACAAGAAGGGGGAGCAGGGTTTCAAGCGCCTCTGGATTATGATGTATGAGCGCTTCACAAACATTCACAAATTGAACAACCTGATCTGGGTGTGGGATGCGAATGCGCCCCGCAACGTCCCGGGAGAACGGGGCATTCCCTACGAAGACTGCTTCCCAGGAGCCGAATATGTCGACGTCCTGGCTTCCGACATCTACCGCAACGATTACAAGCCGTCGCACTACGAACAGCTGCTGGTCTTGGGCAAGGGAAAGCCGGTCGCCCTTGGCGAAGTGGGAGAATTGCCCTCACCCGAGATTATTCAGCAGCAACCAAAGTGGACCTGGTTTATGTCCTGGGGTTGGATCCTGTTTCTGTCGAACGAGCCCGATCGCATCAGAGCGATCTACAATTCCGAACACGTTCTCACTCTGGACAGGATTTCCGTGGATAAGGACGGACGGTATTCAGTTAAGTAGGGTGAACGAAGCTCCGAGTCTGGAGGGATAAGCGAAGCCGCAGCGATGCGAGCCCCAATCCGTTATTTCCAAGAGTTAGGACCGGCGTTGTAGTAGTTTAACAAATGAGGTATTTACGGAAACTGATGGGGCCCATGTCCAATGCTCACTCCAGATTTCGCGTCACAAGAGTGCGGCCCGGATTGGGAATGGCATAACCCCCTCACCTTCAATAGCTGGTTTCACGCGAAGGTTCCGTGGAGGATCAATAGCCCTTTGGGCAGAATGGATTTCCCCTATCAGCGTCACTTGCGAACCGGTTCCGTTGTGCCTGACGCGTGTCGCGCCCTTAACGACAACTAAAGGTTAGTCGGTGTATGGTCGGCACTGCACTATGAAAATCAACAAACTGATTGGAGTTTCAGCAGCGGCATGCCTCGCATTAGTCGGCTTTGTCGGCTGCAATGCTATCTCAGCAAACCAGAACACGAACGGCCGAAACGACGACGAGGTGCTCAGCGCAAAGGTGCGGGCCTCGATCTCCGGAGATCCCTCTCTGAGACAGGACAATATAGTCGTCACGACAACCGACGGTGTCGTGGTTCTTACTGGGAGCGCAGTAAGCGCCGTTGACAGGAGACGTGCAGTCGCCCTCGCCAACCTGGTTCCCGGAGTTCAGTCCGTCGACAACAGTATCGCCGTCAAGTGAACCCGTGAGACGCTTGCGACCGTTCCTCGTTTGAGGACGATCGCGAGCAATCCGCGGCGCTCAGATATGCGGCCGCGTGCAATGCTGTCGGTCGCCCAAAGGAAAAGCTCATCCTTTGGGCGGCGATGATCAGCACCTACCTCGATTAGGTCTATCGACCGGTGGGACACAGCGACGCACAACAATGTGGGACGCCTTGTGCCGCCCTTCACCAAAGAAGCCTACCGTTGACCACCCTTGGGATTTCCCCGGTATGGCGTCTTGGGTTCGGCATTAAATTCAGCCGGGAGCCAAGGTTCTCGGAAAACCTTTTTTGATTCGATTCCGTCTATCGTTTCTCACGGCAACTTGTGCTAGACTTGCGCTACTTTCGCAAATACCCGCCAGATGAAGAGAAGCCCATGCAGACCTCAGTTTCGAGTTACACTTCCTAATTTCTTCCCTTTTGGGAGCGCACCGTATGCCGTTTCAAAGCGTCGTTCACTTCTGGCTGAAAATCCATCATCGAAAGGCCGCTTCGCCACCCTCGACAATGACACAGGCCGAAGCCAAATAACCGGCCTCAGGCTTTCACCGGAACCAATGCTCCCCCCCCACCCTGCCGACTCTCCCTCGCCTCGTCGCGCGTGTTGGGATGTGAATAGGAATCCTCACCTATGAAACTGCTTGTTGTGGAAGATGATCCCACGCTATGCGTGAGCTTGGCCGCCACCCTGCGCGAGGAGAATTACGCGGTCGACACAGCCGGCGACGGGGAGGAAGGCCTCTTCAAGGCGAAGAATGGCGAATACGACACGATCGTGCTCGATGTGATGCTTCCCCGTTTGGACGGATGGCAAGTCCTAGCCAGACTGAGGCCGTTATGCGTGGCGCCAGTCCTCATGCTGACGGCACGAGACGGTGTATCTGACCGGATAAAGGGCCTAAATCTGGGTGCTGACGATTATCTGACTAAACCGTTCGACACCGATGAGCTTCTTGCCCGGATACGGGCCCTTATCCGGAGGGCAGCGGGCCGCACCCACCCAGTTCTCCAAATCGGGGACATTACGATAAACACGGCCATGCGGTCCGTTTCCCGAGGCGGTGCCGAGGTCCAGCTGACAGCCCGTGAATATGCTCTTTTCGAATACCTCTCACTTCATAGGGGCGGGATCGTCACGCGCACTACGCTCTATGAGCACCTGTTCGACGAGGACGACCGGACCCTCTCGAACCTGCTGGATGTTCATGTCTCAAATGTGCGCAGGAAGCTAGGCCGAGATCTGATCGTCACGCGTCGCGGCCATGGTTACTGCATAGAATGAAGTCACCCTTCCATTCCATCCGCTGGCGGCTGCAGGCGTGGCATGGGCTGACGCTGCTAATTGCCGTGACTGCGCTGTGTGTCACAACCTATCGCATAGCATGGAACAACCAGCTCCACACCATCGATCTGAGCATCTATACCAGTGAAAACAAATTGGCGAGGGCTCTCGTATGGAATGGACCATCCAGCCGCGGTCTGAGCGCACATGACAATGAGAACCCGCCCATTTCACCCGCGATTCTCATCGAGCATCTTCGTATCGCCGCCGGGCAGATTCCGAGCGAGGTCGCCTCAATATTCGAAGGGACAGAACCGGGTTATACCTATTTCTCCTATCGCGACGCCGCCGGAAATGTTTTCCTGCAATCTGGCAATGTTCCAGCGGGGATATCGCTGCTGCCCATGCCAAAGGGTCGATATGTTGATGAATGGCACATCATTGGACACCGCAGGGAGCTGTTGCGCAGCTCGTCGCCGGGTCTGCGCAGTCTGATTGGGCGCGACATCTCTCCCGAGCTGGACTCGATGCATCGGTTCGCCTGGTCACTTGGTGGCAGTGGCTTCGCGATTTGGGTGGTGTGTTTGCTTGGTGGCTGGTGGATCGCTGGAAATGCACTCAAACCGATCGCCACCATTAGCCGAACGGCCGCGCACATCGCCGATGGCAACCTCGAAGAGCGCATCAGCACATCGGGGACGGACAGCGAGCTCGACCAGCTTGGAGGGGTGCTCAACCATACATTCGACCGGCTCCACAAGGGAATTGAGCAGCAAAAGCAATTTATCGCGGACGCATCTCACGAGCTTCGCACCCCGATAACGATATTACTCTCTGAGACGCAGCGTATCCTGAAGAGCGATCGCAAGCGCACATCCGATGAATATGTCCAGGTTATCAATATTTGCCGGGACGCTGCGGTTCGCATGCGGCGCCTTGTCGAGCCGCTTCTTGTTCTCGCGCGACAGGATGCCCTAGGCGCGGGCCCACTGCGCGAGCAGTGCGAAATTTCAAATATCCTCCGCGATACCTTGGAGCAACTCGGCCCGCTGGCAGCCGCCCGCAATATTCGCATGAACGCCGACCTTCGGCCCGCCCCTTGCCTCGGGGATCCAACAGCACTGGGAATCCTCGCCACTAACCTGATAGCCAATGCGATACAGCACAATCGCGAAGGAGGCGAGGTCCACGTTTCTTGCGCGCGCGACAACGACGCAGTCACTTTTTCGATCGAAGACGATGGTCCAGGTATAGTGCCTGAGGATCGCCCGCATGTCTTCGAACGCTTCTACAGGGCGGACAAAAGCAGGTCCGCAGCGGCCGGCCATGCCGGTCTAGGCCTGGCCATCGCGAAGGCCGTTGTAGAGAATCACGGCGGTAAAATCGCTGTCCGGGACAAGTCAGGAGATGGGGCCATATTTGCGGTGACGATTCCTGTTTTCAGTGAACCCACCTAGTATTAGCGTAGCCGAAGCATCTTAGGTCGAGGGGTGGTCCTGCGGCTCGAGTATTTCGGGAAACGGACCGATTCGACGAAGCTAATTTACCCGCCTATAGCTGGGGGGCATCCAGGCTGTAGGTCTGGCTCTTCCATAGCCCCGGCTTCCAAACTAAAGCCACACAGCCATTTGATGGGACTTCAGTCGCGGAACGCGTGGTTCTTTTCTGTCCGAGGAGCCGAATTTCGTGATCTGTTTTGTGAGGAGGAAACCCTTTCTGAAACAGAAGTTCGGGTTATTGCTGGTGCATCCTGTGCTAAAGGCGCGGGTTCGGTCCTACCTCCGCCTGCCACAAGCTGCCTTAGTGTCGAAACGATGCTGTTGAGCGCTATCGCTTGGGCATTGAGCTCTTCCGCTGCTGCTGCGCTCTCCTCGGCTCCGGCAGCGTTCGTCTGCACTACTTTATCCATCTGGTGGATGGAGGCATTGATCTGAGTGACTCCCTCGTTCTGCTCGCGACTGGCCGTAGCTACCTCAGATATCAGCCCATCGACCTGCCGAATCTTTTCCACGATCTCTATCAACCGCGTAGCCACCTTGTCGCTGATCTGCACCCCTTGGGAGGTCTTAACGATAGCGCTTTCAATCTTCGCTGCCGTCTCCTTTGAGGCACCGGCCGCGCGTTGGGCGAGACTGCGAACTTCATCGGCTACGACGGCAAACCCTGCGCCGGCTTCACCGGCCCGGGCCGCCTCTACGGCGGCATTGAGCGCGAGGATGTTCGTTTGGAAAGCAATCTCATCGATGGTCTTGATAATCTTGGCTATGTCATCGCTAGAACTTTTGATCTCTCCCATGGCCGCGCCCATGGTGCGCATGTCTTCAGCGCCGGCTTCAGCGGCGATGCGGGCGGCCTTAGCCAATTCATTCGCCTTCGTTGCGCTATCGGCATTCCGCTTTGTCATCGATGACATTTCTTCGAGGGAGGCGCTTGTCTCCTCCAGCGACGCTGCTTGCTCGGTCGAACCTTCGGCAAGTTTCATGCTAGAATCAGAAACCTGCGAAGCAGCCGAGGTGGACTCGGCAGAGCATTGGTTCAATTCCCTTGTAGCGTTGTCGATAGGTTTGGACAGAGAACGGGCGGTGAGGAACATCGCGAATGCCCCTGCGAGGATAGAACCCGTTCCCAGTATAAGATCGATGGCTCCCATTCGATATGTCGGGGCCTGAATCTCCGCAATCGGCACGCTCGCGGCCAGGCCCCAGTGGAGCTTTTCGCTGTTTTTAAAGTAAGCGACCTTGTCGACGCCCATGAAACTGTAGTGGTTCTCGCCCTCCGTGGTCTTCAGAAAGGAGGCACCCCAAGGGTAGTCGGTGATCTTTGTTGTCATTATGAGCGACTTATCGCGATGCGAGATGAATACTCCCTTCTCATCATACATGAATGCGTTACCGGTCTGAAGGACTTGGATCTTATCCACGATGTTTGCGCTGAACCACTCGAGGTTGAGCGTTGCGACGAGCAGACCACGTATCTTTTCGCCGTTCTTTACGGGCGAGGCGACAACGACGATGGGATGCCCCGTTGCCTTGTTTTTTAGGACCTCTGAAATGACCACCTTACCAGACATTGCCTCCTTGAAATATGCCCGATCTACTACGTTCAAAGTGCCGACGGAACTCATGTCGCTCGCCGAGACCGTGTTTCCCTGCGGATCGATCAACAGGATGCTGTCGAAGAATCCATACGCTTTATAGGCATCGGCAAATTGCTCGTCGGCAACCTTTGCTGCCGCCGATCCTTCGGCCGAATTGTCCAAGGCCTCGACAATATGGGGCTGGGAGGCCCAGTGGGTTACATTTAAGCGCTGCCCCTCGACCCATGATTCAACCTGTTGGAGGCTGCTCTCGCAAATCTGACGAAGCTGGGAGTTAAAACTGTCGTTTAAGGCCTTCCGGCTCATCGAGAACGAAACGAGACTAAGAAGCGCGGTGATAGCGAATGTTAGCGTCAACGTCGGCAGAAGAATGCGGTTTCGCAGGTTCAATTTCATAGTTTAAGGGCGTAGGTCTTCGGTTACAGCAGCGCTTCTCGTGGTGTATCGGCACAGACCGGTTTGCTCCTACGCGTGTATCTTGTCTATTTCTGCGCATATTTTGTAATATCGGGCCCCAATACTGCCTAAGGCCTCTGCTGACTGCGTGATGCAAAAGTGACCGATAGAGGTGAATATGCACAGGTTGGTGCTTACCGCCTAAGGATTCGTGTCGATTAAACGAACCACGTGAGCCCCTTTCTCTGCCACTCTCTCGTTTCCCCGCCGGCGCGATGGCAGGATGAGCAAAGGCCCTAATGACCGAACTATGCGTCCATGAATACGTAACGTAGCAACCTTGGCGCCTATGTCCGCTCAATCAAAATCCTCACAAATCCAAGCGACGTCTCGTTCGCAGGGTTTGTTGGCTCGTGAGCAACTGCCGCTGTTTGCTCTAATCCTAGCGATCTCAGCCGCTATCTGCGTTGCCGCGCTTGCCTTTTGCAAACTGGGCGTCGCCCCCACGGTTGGCGGCGAAATCCAAATACCCCTCCAGACCCTCTCGCGCCTTGTTTGCTGCGGTTATGCCCTTTTTGCCCTGTTTTGTATATTCGGGATATGGATTCTGCACCGCTATGGCGCTTTTGGGTTCAGTGGGCCTCGCATGCCCTGGGCCTCAGGAAGGTCGCAAAGCAGACAGGCGCAAAGCCAGGCCTTACTCACCAAGTACTCCAACGATATCATTTTTCTTTTAGATTTTTCCGGAAAAATTATCCAGACAAGTGACCGAGCGGTTGAGACCTACGGTTATAGCGCCGAGGCCCTCATGGGAATGACGTTTCGCGAGTTGCACGATACTGATGGACAGAAGGAATACGATCGCACCGTTTCCGCGTCGGATATCCAGCTGGGGGTGACCTACGAAGCCACGCATATCACCCATGACGGCACGGTGTTTTTAGCCGAAACAAGCATTAGGACGATCGAGATGAATGGCCTGCGCCTCCATCAAACGATAATCCGCAACGTAACACACAGAAAGTCCTTCGAAAAAGAAATTCAGCAGCTCAACCGCTTCTACGCGGTCTTAAGCGAAGTTAACCAGTCGGTCGTTCATTCCAAAACGAAAGAGGAGCTGTTCTCCAGGGCATGCAAAGCCGCGACAGAGGTTGGAGGTTTCAGGCTTGCATGGATCGGTTGGGCCGAACCGGGAAGCGTTCTGATTCAGCCTTTGGCCAAATCGGGAGAGGCCATAGCCTATCTCGACGATATTGTAGTGGCCATAGACGACAGGCCGGAGGGCCGCGGAGCCGTCGGAACGTCGTTCCGCGAAAAGAGGCCCGTCGTTATCAATGATTTCCGAACCGACCCCAAAACGGCAGCATGGCACGAGCGCTCAAAAGCATTCGGGATGGCTGGATGTGCCGCATTCCCCATCTTCCTTAACGGTGAGGTCCGTGGTTCGCTCGTCGTTTACACCGGCGATACAAACGTTTTTGGCAGGCGTGAGGTCGCGTTATTGAACGAAGTCGCCGGTGACATTTCGTTTGGTCTCGCCACATTAAAAGGTGACAAGGAACGGCGAGACATAGAGGAGGCGCTACAGAAGAGCGAAACCCGGTTTCGTACGCTCATCGAGCAGGCCCCGGATGCTATCTTTGTCCATTCTGATCTAAAGTTCGCGTTCCTCAATGCCGCCGCCGCAAAGCTTTTCGGCGCCAAATCCCCGGAGGAGCTCGTAGGGCGCCCCCTCCTGGACCGCATCCATCCCAATTCGCGCGAAATTGTCACTGAGAGGCTCACACATATCCTTAAAAATCGAGATCCGCTCCCCTTGCACGAGCATCACTATGTGCGGCTCGATGGGACACCGATAGCAGTTGAGGTGACCGCTGCGCCGATCGTATTTCAAGAGACCCCAAGTGCCGCAGTATTCGTCCGGGATGTCACCGAGCGTCGGGAATATCAGGCTCGCCTCACCGAACAAGGTGCTCTGCTCGACAACGCAACTGATGCGATAATCTCAAGTGATCTGGATGGGCTGGTCCGGTACTGGAACAAGGGGGCCGAAAGGCTTTACGGTTGGAGCGCCTCCGAAGCGGAGAAGCATCCGATGGCGGATTTGCTCTTGGCCGAGGAACCTGCGGTGACGACCGGACTGGGCGCAACACTTGAAAAGGGCGGTTGGACTGGGGAGATAAATATCCTCACTAAGACCCGGGATCGAATCACTGTTCTTAGGAGATGGACGCTGATAAGGGATTCCATGGGCAGACCAAAATCGATTTTTGCAATCGATACCGATATAACGGACAAAAAGAGACTCGAGGCTCAGTTCATGCGAGCACAGCGGCTTGATAGTGTGGGCCAATTGGCCGGGGGCATCGCACATGACCTGAACAATATCCTGACACCGATATTGATGGCCACGCCGCTTCTCCGCCTCGACGAAGTCTCGGCGGAGAAGAATGAGGTCATAGGGATGATAGAAGTGTGCGCTAAGCGCGGCTCCGATATCGTTCAGCAGATTCTCCATTTCGCTAGGGGGAACATGGGGGAAACGAAGCCGTTGCCCATGCGCCCCGTTCTTAGCGAGATCGTCAACCTGATAAGGGAGACTTTCCCACGGGCAATCACGGTACAAACGTCCCTTGAAACTGACCTGTGGACCGTCCAGGGGGATCACACACAAATACATCAGCTCCTGATGAACCTATGCGTGAATGCACGCGACGCCATGCCTTCTGGAGGAATCCTAAAACTGACCGCGGAGAACATAGTCTTCGATGAGCCCACCGCAGCAGTGACACCCGGAGCAAAACCCGGCCCTTATGTCGCCTGTGTCGTAACCGACACAGGCATGGGAATACCGCCCGAGAACATGGACCGAATTTTTGATCCTTTTTTCACCACGAAGGAATTGGGAAAAGGAACGGGTCTGGGCCTGTCCACCGTGCTTGGCATCGTGCGTAAGCATGGTGGGTTCTCTAAGGTTGAAAGCAAGATGGGCCAAGGGACTCAGTTCAGGATCTATTTCCCCGCCCTGGAAGGCCTGAAGTATGAGCCTGAGGACACAATGGAGCCGCCAGCTCAATTGCAGGGAACCGGAGAAACGATACTCCTGGTCGACGACGAGGAGAGCATCCGGATGATGACCAAGAAGGTGCTGGAGCAGGCCGGGTACCGCGTGTTGCTAGCCAGCGAAGGGACAGAGGCCGTTCTCGTCTACTCACGGAGAGCAAAGGACATAAGCCTTGTACTGACGGATCTCATGATGCCGGTGATGGACGGCCATTCCCTCATCAAGGTTCTTCACCGAATGGCTCCTTCGTTGGGGGTAATCGCCTGCTCCGGGATGAATGATTCATCTCCGACAGCGCAGACATTCCTCCCAAATGTCAGAGGGACGATCAAGAAGCCGCCCTCCAGGAGGCAACTCCTTAAGGCCATTCGCGATGTCCTCGAGCCCAGCCTGGAACCCGTAAGCTGACCGCCATTCTAAAGACCACCTCTCTTAGACAATTTTCTCTATCCGTATTTTCGTACCGTTATGGCCAAAATCCTTGTTATCGATGATGAGCCCTACATCCGCGCGGTCATCCGTCTCACGTTGAGCCAGCTTGGTCATGCCGTCGTGGAAGCCGGCAACGGCGCGGAGGGGCTCAATATTCTGAGAAAAACAAAATTCGACCTCGTGATAACCGATATCATCATGCCGGAAAAGGAAGGGCTTGAGGTCCTAATGGAACTGCAACGTGCCAAGGATCCCGTCGGGGTGATAGCGATCTCGGGAGGCGGAAGGGGCAGCGCCATGGATTATCTCCATACGGCAACACTTCTGGGTGCAAAACAAGTTCTGACCAAACCCTTCAACACCGAGGTTCTCTTGGCGGCCGTGAACGAGGTCTTGGCCGATCAAAATCCCATTCCGGAGAAACCCTCCGAGACCGTTGCTTCAAATACAATGAGTGACTGAGATCAGGGGTAAATCGCCTGCTCCTCCCACCCTTCAGGCCCCAAGCTGAATCGGACTCGGCGGTGGAGGCGGAACGGGAGTTGCTCCCAAAACTCAATTTGGGAAGGGACCAGTCGGAACCCGGACCAGAATGGCGGACGCGGAACCGAAGATATCCCAAAACGAAGGGCGAATGCTGCCACGGCGCGCTCAAGCTCCGCATAGCCTCCCAGGGGCTTGGACTGATGCGAGGCCCAGGCACCGAGCTGGCTGATCCGTGCGCGCGATGCGAAATAAGCATCGGCTTCTTCGTTACTCACCGGAATCACGGACCCCGTCACTCTCACTTGCCGGTCGGGAGGCCAATAAAAACAGAGCGCCGCCCGGGGATTATTAGCGAGGTCGTTGGCCTTTGGGCTTCCAAGGTTGGTGTAGAAGACAAAGCCGTCCTTATCGGCACCCTTCAGGAGCACCATTCGAACACTCGGGAAGCCTGTCTTGTCGGCGGTCGCAAGCGCCATAGCGGTGGGCTCTGCCAGGCCACTTTTCTTTGCCGCCTCCATCCACCGTGAAAACTGTGCAATCGGGTCGGTCATCGCCTCCTATGGTATCGAATAGCACCGATGCCGCTGCGCATCCTTTGCTCAACACTGAGCACCCGTTCACCCGCCTGGAGGAATCCGCCCTCGGCGGGGGGCAAAGGAGGGGCGTAACGCCCCTACCCTGGGCGAGCAAAAGCATCAGTGAGGCTGGCCGAACGGCGCACCCCTCCCGTCAACTTGTGATTTGCCGCAGGCCGACCAACCGGCCCTAGTGTCTGGCTGTGATTAAGGGCAACTTCCAGCTCCCCCTCATTTTTGATATCGGTGCCACTGCCGCCTTTGCGCTCACCGGCGCCTTAGCCGGAGCCAGGCGGGGCTATGACATGGTCGGCGTGTTCTTCCTCGCCGCGGCCACGGCGCTTGGCGGCGGATTGATCCGGGACGGACTATTCCTCCGTAGGGGAATTCCGATCGCCGTCGAGAACCCACTCTACCTCATAACAGTGGTCATCGCCTGCACGGTCGGGCTGCTCCTTGCGAGCCGCATGCGCCGTTTCGAGCAGTGGATCGTATTTGGCGATGCGCTGGGTCTTGGCGCCTACGCGGTGGTGGGAGCGCAGATGACCCTGCAGGCAGGCCTTGGGTTTACTGCGGCACTCCTGATCGGCGTCCTCAATGCGGTTGGGGGAGGACTCCTGCGGGATGTGCTCGCACGCGAGGAACCCTTTGTCTTCAAGCCTGGCGAGGCCTATGCCCTGGTGGCGTTCATTGGCGCGGCGTGCTTTGTTCTGCTCGCAGCGGAGTTTCAGGTTAACGCCAAGACGGCGGCACTGATCTCGATCGCGCTCACCTTCTCGCTCCGGCTCCTCGTCGTTCGGTACAAATGGCGGACACGGCCGGTTTCGCTGCCACCGGACGTGTGAAGCCTCGGCAGGCGCACCGGGTCCGCCCCAAGTCTCAGGGACTCCCGCCGTCGTTTAGTCCGACGCTGTCACGCCTGCGGGAAGCCTCGGCTCGTACCCCTTGAAGCCGTAATAGACGACATACAGGTAGCAGATGAGCGGTACGATAAACGCGTACTGAAGGCTCACGATATCCGCGAACTTTCCGGTAACCCAGGGAATGATGGCGCCGCCCACGATTGCCATGCAGAGCAGGGCGGATCCTGAGCTCGTGTGGCGCCCGAGCTTGGATATGGCCAGCGTGAAGATGTTTGGGAACATGATCGAATTGAAGAGGCCGATGAGGAGAACAGACCACATCGCGACATACCCCTTAGACAGCATCGTGATGACCAGGAGTGCGCAGACCACCGTGGCGTTTATGGCCAGGACACGCGCAGGCTGGGCATAGCGCAGGATCGCCGATCCCAGGAAGCGCCCGACCATGGCACCTCCCCAGTAGAACATGAGGTACTGCCCGGCAACGGCCGTGGTGAACCCGACCATGTCCTTCATATAGTTCACAAGGAAGCTTCCGATCGCCACCTCACCCCCCACGTAGAAGAAGATGCCCACCGTGCCGAGGGCAAGGTGCCGGTACTTGAGGGTCTTCCCATAGAGCTCTAGGGTCGACTCGTGCTTCGCCCCTGGCTCGTGCGGCTCCTCGATGATCTTCGGGAGCTTCATCACCACAAAGAAGATGGCCAGCAGCACGAAGACGCCCGCCAAGCCCAGGTAGGGCACCTGCACAGCGTGCGCATTGGTGCGCAACGCGGCCTGAACCATGGCCGGGTCGGTCATCTTGGCTATCTCATCCGCCGTCTTGATGGCGACCGAGAGGATCAATACCGATCCAAACCATGGGGCTATCGTCGTCCCAAATGAATTGAACGCTTGGGTTAGGTTGAGCCGGGCGGAGGCTGTCTCAGGCTTGCCCAGGATGGCCACATAGGGATTGGCGGCGACCTGGAGCATTGTGATGCCCGAGGCCAATATAAAGAAAGCTACGAGGAACACCGCATAGGACTGCATGCTCGCGGCCGGATAGAAGAGGAGGCACCCGAGACCGGCGACGAGCAGCCCAACAACAATGCCAATCTTGTAGCCGATTTTGCGTACAATCACACCCGACGGCATCGAAACGATGAAATAGGCCAGGAAAAACACGAACTGCACCAGAGCCGCCTGGGCGTAGTTTAGGGTGAAGATCGCCTTAAGGTGGGGAATCAGGATGTCATTGAGACAGGTCATGAAACCCCAGATGAAGAACAGTGAGGTCAGAGCCACGAGCGCGGGCGTGTAGCTCTTCCCATCACTGGGGGTTGCGATTCCTGTACCGGAGGCGGGACTGATGCTTGCCATTGGGTTACTGGGGCTTGGGGGGTGTGATCGAGGCGGCCTTATCAAAAGGCAT
>Ga0302186_10001444_pt1 | contig 19673 bp, 21 predicted proteins | sample II_Bog_E1_2_FD_198782 | JGI IMG/M metagenome (GOLD analysis project Ga0302186, IMG submission 198782) | Peat permafrost microbial communities from Stordalen Mire near Abisko, Sweden - II_Bog_E1_1 | ecosystem: Environmental > Terrestrial > Soil > Wetlands > Peat | place: Sweden: Abisko...
ATGAAGTTGACTTTTATCTCGAATGTGAAACGTTGAACAATAAATAAATTAAATTAAATCATTAAAAAAAATGGCAAAAAACTCAGAAATTTGTTTTGGGGAAAAATTAACATTTTTTTATTGGAAAAAGTTTGGAAATATAAAGAAAAATTAAATTCACATTCTTGCTGAAATTGCCCTTTTTTTTTCCTTGTGCATAACAAAAAATTGCCGATGTTTCGTTTTCCGCAAGGAAAATTCCTTCCCCTTCAAATTCCTCACATTCATTTGGAATTTCTCTCTTTTCCCCAGAAAATCCTTCAAATTCCATTTCGAACTTTGACCTTCCAGTTTGAAAACCTTCACTTTTTCATTTTTCTCTTCATTTTTCACATTTTCCAATGTTTTTAAAGTTTTTATCGGTGTGTTTTTCAAGAATTTCTCTTTGGTTTCATTGTTTCTCAGATAAAAAGTGGCTGAAAACAGTCTGTCTGTTGTTTTTTTGATGTTTTCCGGAGCTGCCTCCTCTGTTTTTTTCTCAATTTTCTGATAAAAACTTCGGCTTTTGACTCGTTCTTTCTTGCAATTGAAGAAACTATTGAAAACATCTAAAATTGGCGTTTTTCGCATCACAATCCCTTCAAAAACTCGATTGTTTATGATCAATTTTCTGATCTTTTCCCCTTGAGAATTCTGATTATAATCTAAGGAAAGTTGACCTTCTTTCGAGCTTTTACCTCTAATAGGCGAGTTTATTGCTAAAACGTTATTTTCTTGAGAAAACCTCTTTTTATCTAGAGAAAGGGAGGCTACTGAGGCTCGGACATTAATAACTTTATTGGTGGGGTTTATTGTATTTAAATTTTTTTCTTGGGGGAATTCATGATATGAAAGGCTCTTTATTCGAATTTTGTCGTTAATAATATCAGATTTTTGAAGAATTTTTTGTTTTTCTATTGATTTTAGCTGCTTTTTGAACCAGGAAAATTTGGTTTCAGCTGTTTCGAGCAATGAGGCGTAGAGCCCAGGTTTGTCCATTAATGTCCTGAGAAAAAGCTTTTATTCAATAATAATTTCTCTCTATTAGTTAAATTTTTTTTTTACATCCTTCTCTATGAAATAAACAACTAGTTTTGTAGTTTTACTGATCGCAGTGGTTTTTCTACAAGAATCCTTCAATAAAAGCTCAGTTTCACCAAAGAAATCACCAGGTCCGACAATGCAAATCTAAAAAAAAACAGAAATTTCTTAAAAAATTAAGATTTATATTTGAAAACATTAACAAAATTGATGGTTTTTCTCTCTTTTTCTCCATTTTTGCCATTGGGCAAAAGAAAAGCCTTATTAAGCTAAAGAAAATCATAAAAAATTATTTATATTCTCATAAAAGTCTAATAAATACAGCTATCTCTCCTTTCTTTATCAAATAACAGCCATTTGCTTTCTCATTTTCTTCATAAATAACCTCATTCAACCCATACTTCCTCTTCAGAAAAAAATAAGATAGCTTCAAAATGCTATCCTGAGTGAACCCTCTCAGGAAAAACCTTTCAAAAAACTCGATTTTTTTTGTTATTTTTCCATAATCCACCGATTGCACCACGTTCTTATAATCTGTTTTCTCCAAATACATCAAAAAGGTTTCCTCCAGACATAAAACTGTTGCCCTTCTGGGTTTTTTTGTTAACAGTCCCAATTCTCCGAAAAAGTCACCATCCTTCAAAAGATTTCCTATATTATAATGAAAGGTCCCCTCCGTGAAATATTTCCAAGGACAATCCAAATCTTCGAATTTGACATTTTCATATATAATTCTTTTCAAAACGCTTTTAAATGCAGGATCCATTGAGGTCAGGGACCATCTTTTCAATTCTTTTTGTGAAAGAGACATCGTGTTTTCATCGGAAGGACGTTGTTTCATAGCCTTGCGAGCTATTTCAAAAAGGGTGGATTTGCGCGGAGGTTGGAAAAAAGCAGTTTTTGGTGAAAGAGCCACTATTTTACGTTCCGTGATCTTTAAAGTCTTGAGGCAACGATCTGTGAGATTTGGGTCATAGGGGGTTTTGGCCTTTTCTTCCAGGAAGTCAAGGCCGGTTTTAGGTACAAAAATAGCCACTTTGCCCTTTAAAACTATATAGAAACGGTCTGCGGCGTCACCTTTTTATTAATTTTATGGAGAAATTTAAATAGAAATTCATAGAAACCTGCGTAAAACAATGTTTCCCCTTTCTTTAACTGTCTCAACTTCATAACTCGGCAGAATCGTGAGTGAAGGATTGAGGTGGAGGGTTTTTCTTTGAGTTTTTGGAAGTATGGGAAGTTCTCAGTCGTTTTGAGCAAAATGTGAAGATCTTTGGGGGTTCTTTGTTCTCCAGATTTCATTAGAATTTCAAGGGATTTTTGCAAAAGGATGTCTCGCTCACGTTCGGAGAGGTTTCGTGAAGAAGGAAAACTGCTTTGGGAATGGAAATCCTCAACGGAATTATGAATGCTGGGGTTGATATTAAGGTTATCAGGGAAAACAAGAGAAAATTTGGATTTGGGGTGGGGAGGTGAAGTATGTTCCATAATTTTTTTAGTGAGAGTAATACATTTTTTTTTATGTTTTAGTTTCGAATTTAAATAAAAAAGTTTTTTTTTTTTCATTCATTATTGATTTATTCTTATTTAGAGGCATTTTAAAGTTTTAGAAATGCTTTTAAGAGAGTTTTTTCTTATCTTTAATGACTTGGTTATCAGTGATTTTCTCCTTCACGACATTTTGTCCGTTGTTTTGTTCGATTTTTGGTTCTTTGATTTTGTCTGCAGGAATCACATTTTGAAGGTTGTTATTTCCACTCTTGTCATTTTTTGTCAAAAAACCACTTGGCGCAGCTCCCGTGCTCGTGCTATTATCGGCAGGTGCTGTCGTGTTGGCAGTTGAATTGTCTGTGGCATTGGTTGCTGCTGTTGAATTCTCTGTGGGATTGGCTGGTGCAGTTCCGTTCTCTGCACCATTTGTTGCATTGCCATTAGCAGTGGAATTATCAGGCCCTGTTGTATTATTCTCTGTGCCATTTGAAATTTTTGTTGGAGGATTGGCATTGCCGCTATCAATGATCGTGACATCAGGAGTTGTGCTTAGACTTGTATTGCCCGCAGGGGCAGAAGCACCACCAGAACTATTGGAAGCACCACCAGAACTATTGCTACCGTTATCACCACTACTTGCATTGGTTTCATTGCTTCCATTGGTTCCATTGGTACCATTGGTGTCATTAGTTCCATTATTAGTGCTATTCGTTGCATTGTTATTATTGCCAACATTATCCACAATAGTCGGACTTATGCTATAATACTTGGTTTCAATCTGCCCGATCGGAACTGACTCACGATACTCCGCATAGATCGGCACACTTTCAATCACTTCGTTCATGTTCTCATCCATCACAATACTATCTCGGGTACCAATCTGCACATACACCATATTATCAGTTGTTGTATGGTAAACAGTATCCACAGAAGTCACCACAGTTGGGGTCACCCATGCTTCTGTGATGGTTTGGGTCACGATCTGCCCAGTACAAATCGAGTTATAATCTGTGAAAAGCCACGTGGAAACACAAGAGCTTGGGCAGGCCACTTGAGAAACCGACCCTGGCAAGCAACGTTGGGAACTAGAGCACCATCCGCAATATGGTGAAGTTAAACAACTGCCACAACTCGCGAGAGTGGAACAAAGGTCATAATATGGTGAATAGATGATGTCGCAAGGGTATGTGGCTATGATGCTTGTGATTTCATCGACTGGGGTATAGACGATCACGGTGTCCTGAGAAAGAGAATTTTTTGCTTTGAAAGAAGTTGCTGGAGGATGATTATGCTTGAGGGGTAGGAAGGTCACTTGCTTTTTAGGGACGTCAACGGTGAGGGAAAGGAAGACGGGGAGCAAGGAGAGAAGGAGGAGGAAAAGCTTCATTTTTTGAAAAATTGTTGGAGTTTTAATTTGGAATAAATTTTTAATGAAAGATTTATGCAGGAAAAAAAAAAAAATAGACTTTTTTTTTTTTTTTTGGAAAAAATAAAATTTTGTGTTCTTTTTTTAAAAAAATCACTTCAGAGTTAAATTTCATAAAACCTCCCGATCACGTATTTAAGCAAATAATTCATAAATGCTTGTCTTTGAGACCCATAAATCTCATTCTCACCATAACCCAAACGTCTCACGGTTTGTTTGGCTAAATACCGTGGCTCCTCAATTAAAAGTCCATCTAAGAATCCTTCTTTTTCAGTATAGAATTTCTTAAACATAGAGGTTCTTATGAGTCCTGGTAAAATGGTAACAGTATCAATTTTGGGCTTGAAAAACTGAGAATTTATGGAACGGGACACCGTATTAACAAAAGCTTTGCTTGAGAAATAGACATTTGAAGTGGATGCCAACCTCCTATCAGCGTATTGAGAGCCAATATTAATCACAGCGCTTTTTTCCGCTTTATTTTTAAAACTCCCGTGTAAAATTTTGCTCAAAAGCAGGCCGCTTAGACAATTGCAGATTATTAGATCGTTAATTTCTCGGAAACCCAATTTACTTAGATTTTTCTCATTATAATATGCCGCATTATTCACGAGCATGGCGACATCTAGTCCTTTTAGTTTCTCCTTCAACTCTTCATATTTCATTAAATCCGAATTAGAAAGATCAAAAACAATCGTTTCAACCTTCACATTGTAAGTTTTTTCCAGTAGTTCTTTTTTTTCTTGTAGATTCTTTGGGTTTCTGGCTAAAAGGATTAAATCATGTCCCTGAGCAGCAAATTCAGTGGCATATGCAAGTCCCAAGCCTTCTGAACTACCAGTTATTAGAATGGATCCAGGACCATATATGGATTTGAGATTTTTGGATGGATGATGGTAATATTTTAAATAGCCGGAGGCGAGATCATAAGAAACACGACTAAGACTATAAGCACCAATGAGGACAGAAAGATTGGACACTGTCTTGAGAACACCGGACATTTATTGCCAAAATTTAAATTTTTAGTGAATTTTTTTTTGTTCAGAATTACGTATAAAATATTATTTTAATCCTTCCAAATACAAAAATATCTTTTTGACCTCAAATGGATTCCCTTTCGAAACAAGTCGTTGTCAACTACGGTTCAAGCTTCCCTCTAATTTGTTATAATTTTTTTCCTAGGTCAAGCTAAAATGTTACAAAATGGGGTGATAATGGACGTCACCAACGTGGAACAAGCCGAAATAGCCCAGAAGGTTCTTTGATTTCTTTCTATAAACTCCTAAAAAATTAAATTGTATCATAGGCCGGAGCATGTGCAGTTATGGCTCTAGAAAGAGTGCCAGCCGACATTCGAAAGGAAGGGGGTGTCGCCCGCATGACTGACCCTCATATCATAAAGGAGATCAAGAAAGCGGTCACAATTCCAGTGATGGCCAAATGTCGTATCGGTCATTTTGTAGAAGCACAGATTCTGCAAGCCATCGGGATAGATTTCATCGATGAGAGTGAAGTCTTGACAGTAGCAGATGAAGAAAATCATGTTGAAAAATGGAAGTTTAAGGCTCCTTTTGTATGTGGAGCGAGGAATCTTGGTGAGGCTTTGAGAAGAGTAGGTGAAGGTGCTTCTATGATTAGAACCAAGGGAGAGGCAGGCACTGGGAATATAGTGGAGGCTGTGAGACATGCCAGAGCAGTCAATAGAGATATTAAAAGATTGGTGGGGTTGGATGATGAGGAGATTTATACTTTTGCAAAGGAGATTGGGTATATTAAATTCGTAGTCACTTTGAATAACGATGTTTAGGGCTCCTTTGGATTTGGTGAAGAAGACCAGAGAATTAAAAAGAATGCCGGTAATAAATTTCGCTGCTGGAGGCATTGCGACACCAGCGGATGCTGCTCTGATGATGCAATTGGGGGTGGATGGTGTTTTTGTAGGATCTGGGATATTCAAAAGCCGTAACCATTTGATTACAACCTAAGGAAAATTTATCTTTTGATGTTTTTTTCTTTAGAAAATCCTTTGAAAACAGCACAAGGTATAGTTGCTGCAGTTCTTCATTACAACGACGCGAAGATTTTAGCTGAAGTTTCTGAGAATTTAGGAGATCCGATGAAAGGAATCGGTAATTTGAAGGTGGTGGAGAATTTTGCTGAAAGAGAGGCTGGGAACATGAAGAAATAAACTAGATGATCATCTCAAAGGATTTTCAAAATATTTTGCATAAATTAATAGGGTTGTAAATTTAACTTAAATTTAAATCAAAAAAACAGGCAGATTTTTCATTATTTTTCCTCTCAACTCCTCGATCGTTCCTTCATTATTGAGCAAAACATCGGATTTTTTTATCTTTTCCTCAATTTTCATCTGGCTCCTGATTCTATTTCTCGCCTGTTCCTCATCAAACCCATTTCTTTCCTTAAGTCTCTTCATTTGGATACTTTCCTCCGTGACATAAACTAAAATTATAGGAAAGCAGAAATATGGCAAATATCCTGATTCAAATAATATTGGTGCATCTAAAATAACTTCTCTTTTTTTCTCTATAAAGAACACTTTATAAAGTTCCTTCAAAATCTCCAGGAAAATATATAAGGAAGTCACTTGTGTAAGTTTCATTCTCAAATTCTTATCTTTAAACACCAAGTCACCAAGTTTTGATCGATCAATTTCAGCATTCGGTTCTTGAGTTAATAGTATTTCCTTGCCAAAAATACCCACGATCCTTTGATAGGCTGGTCGACCAGGTTTCACCACATTTCGAGCCAAAATGTCACAATCTATCACGTCAATTTTCAAGACCTCCTTTATAATGTTTGTTGCCGTCGTTTTCCCACAAGCAATCCCCCCTGTCAAGCCAACAATCTGTATGTTTCCGAAATGGAAAACCAAGAAAATCAGAACGATCGTATGCAGGGTCTGAACAGTGTAAAAAGGCAGAATGGGGAAGAAAACTGAATCAACGACAAAGGTTAGAAGATAGACGAACATATATATGAAAAGCGAATCGATGGAATATTTTTTCTTGAGTTTAGTTGAATTCAGACAGATGATGATCAAGATCAGGGAAATAAGGGCGGTAAAGAGGGGTAGCATGAGTATTTGAATGAGGATCAACATTTTTTTTGTGGATGTTTTTTAAAAATTAAAATGCTAAATTTAGTTTTTCTATCAGGAAAAAAAAAAAAAGAAATTTCGAGATTTCATTTTTGCTTAAAAATTTTGTTAAATGAAAATTTTTATTTTATTATTTTATAAAAAAAAAAATAAGAATATTTCTAGTTTTGTAAAAAGAATAATTTCTTTTAAATTTTTAAATTTAATTTTATAATAAAACAACTTAAAATCACTTCAAATTTCCCTCAAAAACAGAACAAATTAAGTTTTAATTATTCAATTTTAATTCTATAATGAATATGATAAATTATCATATTCCTTTGCCATCCTTCCACGAAAAATTCTGTTCCCCATACCCAATGGCTTCAAAAAAGGCTCTTTTCTTCAGGCAATAAAAAATCAATATGGGCATTCCAGAGCATTCAAAGATAGAAATCAGCGTACACCCGACCCTTGATATACGTACCATTTGTAACAAATAAAGACTTGGGTTGTACAATTTTATTAATATGAAGATAGAAAAGATCGTTGTTAAAACGATATCCAATGTCATTAAACCGAATAAAAAAACGGGCAAAAATTGTGCAAATCCTTTACTTTTTGTGAGATTTTTGAACCGTTGTCTTTCAATGATGGTGAGTTGCTCATTGAGGTTTTTCCCCAATTTGATGCATTTTTTCGTGAGTTTTTCTTCCAGAACATTGAGTTTAACTTCATCTTTATTATTTAGAAAGCTCAAAATTGGTTTTTTCTCCGTTTTATTGTCGAAAAGAAATGAATCTTCCTTTTCAATGAAAAATCTAGATTTTCTACCAATTGCCATTGGGTTTTTTTTTTTTTTTACCAGAGTCCCTTTTGCCTCTTTCTTAATAATCTCATAAACATCCCTAGCTCGTGGCATCCCATGTAAAAGGCAATTTTGTATAGCGAAATATTTGGCATGTGCCCTTAAGAGTGAGCAATCCTGATCAATAGGAGCAGTTGAGAACCCATTTTGAAGCTTAATATTCGACAAGAGAAAAATATCAATGAAAATGAAATAAATCAATGACATTTGACTATCCAACCCGTCAGTTAATGAGAAATCATAAAAGAAGCCGATTTTATATAGGACCTTGAAGAAAATATAAAGGAATCCAAAAATCCATGCTTTTTTAAAGTGGAAATAAATAAATCTAGCTCTATACCCTTTATCAAATAGATAAGACTTGAGAAATTCGTTTTTGGTGCCAAGGAAACTGATTGTAAAGAGGAAAAGAACCAAAGAAAGCGCCCCACAAATCAAATCCAAAATCGAGAAAAATCCCCTTAAAAACCAAAAAAATTCTTCATTATTCATAGCCTCTCGATTGCATTCATTTACAAAGAAAGAACCGATGTTTCTCAATGGATAGTAAAAGAACCCCCCCACCATTAGACCGTAAAAACATAGGAACATCAAATGTTTATGAATTAATTTGGTGGCTTTTTGATGAATCGCCTTGAAAAATGAAAGGACGTATTTTTGGTAGATTTTCTTCAACCAGAATTCGCAAAGACATTCGCAAAAACATTCGTGAAAGTTAAATATGTAGGTTTCTTTTGCAATTTCGAAATCATTCTGCTCGTCAAAGGTATGTCTTTTCATCGAACTTTCTAATCCCCGTTGTATCATCATCATTTCAGCTAATTCGAAAGAAGGCTGAGAAGTACTTCGACCATCACTTTGAAAAGCATTAGAATCAAAGTTCTTTTCATTATTATCTAAACTTTTCGGGGTCACAGGGAAACTTGTAAGTAAAAGCTCATTATTGAGATCCGAAAGATATGAGAATATGGAGGTTTCTAATAATGCATTCAATTGCTTTTTGTGTTTTTCCTTGTGAAAACACCGAAAGAAAATCATATATATGGTCATGATAAGGAAAATCAGAAAGGAAAGCAGTTTGATTATGGCACGGATATATGTGTTGAATTCGTTGGATTCAATTTCATTGTCGGTGGTATCAGAGGTAGAACCAAGATAATATATGAAGTTATCACAGCTCATTTGTGGGCTGACATTGATAAAAAATGCTTTAATTAATTAATTATATCAAGGTTAAAGTTTGTAATTTTTGATAACCAGAATCAAATTTGGAACAAAAATAAAAAGAAAGTATTTTTACTATCAAATATTTATTTTTTTTAATTTTTATATTATTAATTTTAGTTTTGAGTTGTTTATTTTTTGGTCATAGTTTTTTCACAGCTGGTTTTGCCACATTTTTGTCCTTTTCTGCTGCTGCTGGTTTTTTCATCACATTTTCCTTTTTTTCTTCTTCAACCTTAGGTTTCTCAGTCTCTTCCAATCCTTCCCCTAGTGTTTCTTCCGGGGCTTTTTCCAGGAAATAATCCGGGGGCAAAGGTGGAATTTTGACTTTTTCTTTGTTTTTTAGTAGATATAAGGCAATCAAGGAAATTGGATCATTAGGCCTTTCAATGTCAACAATTTTGAGAGCCTTTTTCAATTTTTTTAGATTGGAAATATTTCTATTTTACAGGGTGTAATAATGGCATCACGGTCCTTCGCAAATATTCATCATCAGTGCTTTCTTGTAAAATTTCCCATTCAGTCTTCTTTAGCTCGTCTGGAGATTCTTCTATGATGCCTTTTTCGATTCTGTCAATCTTTAAAGAAAAACAAATAATTTATTTAAAATATCATGAAAATAATAATTTAAAAAAAAAAGAAGCTCCAATTTAAAAAAATATAGATTTTTCTAATTTTATTGCACCTCTTCTAATCTGGCTTTCTCACACATATCTATGGCTTTCGAAAAGACATCCGCGTCCTTTATCAGGTCCAAAGAATCGACTTTTACGAGGTATTTGTTCATGGTCTTTTTTAAGGGGATCTTCGACCCATCCACCACATCAATGACGTCCACAATGCAATTATCATCACTACATAAAACTTATTGAAAAAATATTAAAAAAAATTAAAAAACTCATTGATGTTATCATCGAAGAAAATCTGCAAAGTTGAGTAATCACTCTGATCTATCATCAACGGCTTGGCATAATCCATCTTTTCTCCATTCTGATTCCAATATTCCCAATCATCTTGATAAGCAAGTCCACATGACTTTAAAATCATTATAATAAAATTTTTAATAAATGTTACTTCTTTTAATAATTCCATCATTCTCACATATATTTCGGTGCCCCCCTTCAAAATCTTCACGGCATCCTCTTCAATCTCTTTCGCATAAGCATCCTCCATATTACCACCTCTCGGTGCTCTTTTCAAACTCCCAGATATCATCATCATACTTTCCATCCCCTGATTCATTCTATAGATCACTCCCTCTTGAGTGTTATTTATTATGTAACTTTTGCTGTTTTTCGATCCATCAAATCGGACCAATGGGGTATTATTCCTTCCATTAAAGCAAGGATGTTCACCATTGCAGAATTTATTGAATTCAAAAACCACATTCGTCAAATCCGAACCAAAGCTCCGAAAAACTATGGCGAATTCTTTTTTCGCCTTCTTCAGATTCAGGATCGTCTTGAAAAAAACGGGCAAAATGTGACATTTCCCATCAGAAAAGAGCTCATATAAAGTCCCTCGGTCATCGTTTTTCACTTCTTCCAGGTTTTCATCGTATATATTGCTTCCGGATTTAGTAGGGACTGCCTGTTTTTTAGTCGGGTCATCTCGCAGGACATTCAACTCATCGAGTATGTTTTTTGATACTGCGAGGTTTCTCATGATACGGTCGTATTCTGGCTTCATTTTGATACCTGGGTTGCCTTGTTTAATGAAGTTTGAGTACACATTTTTTCTATTTGTCTCCATTTCTTTGTTGTATTTAGCGCGAAGTTCAGCATCTGGCTCATTGGCTGCAGTTTTATATTCATACAATGCATCAACGAATGTTCTTTTTTGTTTGTATCATTTGTAAAAAAAAAAAAAAAAAAAAAATATACTTGTAACTGATCATTTCAGGCTCTTTCGGAAGCTTGGTGAATTGATTGTGGCCCAATTTCCAATTATTTGTTTTTTCGTCAATTTTGCCCCAGGCATGACCCACCAGAATTTCTGTTATCTATGTAAAAAATTGCAACTGCAGAATAGCTTTTTTTAGTACCATGTCATCTTTGGATTTTTGCTGAGACCTATCCGATAATAAAATAGTTTTGTTCAAGTCAAAATGAAGGATGAGCTTTTTGATCGGCCCGAGGTTAAATTGTTGGTTCGGTTTCATTTTCTGTGATTGTTAATTTTTTTGATTAGTTTTTCAAGAAATTATGAAAATCAAATTTTTTTTCTTTTTTAATTTTTTTTCCATTATTTTCCAAATCTTTTTTGAAAAAAAAATTCACAAATTTAATTTTTTTTTCTTAAAAAAAAAAGAAAATTTTTTTTACTTCTTCAAAAAACAAGTAAAAACAAATATAGCGCCTGCAAACTAACCCCAATAAAAATTTTGTTTTTCTGCATTCCAAGAATTTCCAATGGAAAAAATCCTAAAATTCAAGGGAAAATTTAACATCAACCCTCGCGTTTCATCCATCAGCAACTCTCTCAACACTTATTACTCCGAGCAATCAGCCAACGAGGATGACAACGACAACACTCAAAAATCCACAAAATATCCCAAACACAAAGCATCCAAATTCATCGAGGAGGAGGAAGAAGAAAAGGACCAACAGACATCAAAACATCATACCAACACATTGGTGATTCCTAAATCTAATCAAGGGACCTATGAGACCGATAACTCCGAACCAAACACCCCTAATGGTTTTAAAAGCATTGAATAAAGTTTTATTTTGAAATTTAATTAGACCAAAACGGAAAGATGTTGAGTCTCAAAAAATCCAAGTTCAAAAGTCTCACAAACAACGAGATCTCAGCCCAAGACTTGGATGAGGTCTCCAATCAATTGTTTGAAGTGAAGATATTTAGCAACTTTGAGACCAAAGCCGACCATTTTAGTCCGAACAAGCCGCAGGACCCAAAAATTTTCTCTTTCATCCCCCAACATACCAATCCGAACGCTATGGAAATAGAGCCTGAACCCCATCAAAACGAACTCCAGCCACAAGTGGTCATACCTGATCAAGATGTGTTCAAACAACAGGAGGAAAAATTGTTCAAACGACATGATTTAAAGGTTAAGACCACAAATCTCTCGAACCAATTCCAACAGGAATTCATGGAAATAAACTCGGAAGCGAAGATCCCAAAGAAAAAAAGCAAGGAAGGGGATATGATTATTCATGAGTTCAGACATTTGGTTTTTTCCCCTCAATGCTCAGAACTGGTTTTCAAAAGGCATCTTACCATAATTTACAGAGGGTTGATATATGCTCGGAAATGCCTGAAAGGACCTAGTGACAACTATTTGAAAAGCAAACAAATAGATTTGGTTTCGAGGATTCCGAATCTAAGTAAGGAATTGAGAGTTTATCTCGAGTTTAATAAAATTGTTGCGAAGCTCCCAAGAACAAGACGCTGATCCTGGATTTGGATGAGACGTTGATTCATAGTTGCGGATTGAAAGATAATCCAATGCATATATTAAAGACTATCGGGGAATATGGCGAAGAAACACCGGTAATTTTATTTTTTTTTGAATTTTTTATAAAAACTTTTTTCAAAAATTTTTTACAAAATCTTTTTACAAATACTTTTTTCAAAAAAACTTTTACAAACTTTTTACAAAATCATTTTACAAAAAGATTTTACAAACTAAAACTTTTTGCATAAAAATCTTTTCAAAAATTTTAAAAGATTGGATTAAATGTAAGGCCCTTTTGCCTCGAATTCTTACAGGATCTCTCAAAATTATATGAAATCTTTGTGTTTACAGCTTCATCCCACCCGTATGCAACAGCAGTCCTGAAGTTTCTGGACCCATATAACCAATATATTTCCGGATTATTGTCAAGATCAAATTGCATGCAGACAAAAAACGGTTTCTTCATTAAAGATCTGCGAATCATCAGGAACAGGGACCTTAAAGATCTAATAATTGTAGACAATTTAGCACATTCCTTTGGATTTCAAATAGAAAATGGTGTCCCGATTTTGGAATGGCATTCGGGTGAAGATTCCGAGTTATATTACTTAAAGAATTATCTGATGGAAGCCGCAAATGCTGTGGACGTAAGGGAGTTCAACACACAGAATTTGAGACTAGGGATATTGGCATCGAAGGAACCGGAAGAATTGGGGATCTAACTGTTTTTTTGGATTTTGTATAAAAACTTCCTTAATAAATAAACTTTTAAGCTTTTAAGTTTAAAAGAAACCATTGAATAAATAGAAATTCGATTTTTCTAATTAAATTTTAGCTAGAATTATACGCATTCTCTTGGTTTTCGAACTCCATTTGGCCTGGACTGCGTCATTATTGACTTTTCTTGTTAACTCTATCAATAAATCGGAATATTTAAACGGGACTCGTAGTTTCAATTGGCTGGATGAAATGTTCAGGTCAATTTCGGAGAATGACGAGACCTTTGGAAGCAAAATCTCGATTTCATAATTATTGTTTCTTTCAATATTTTATCAAAAATAGGAAAAATTATATAATTTGGATACTTTTCTAATAATTCATAGGAAGGCGTGTCCATAATTGGTTTTTCTTCGGGCAATTCCTCTATGAGTGGTTTCTTTAAAGGTTCGTTTTTTGCCATGAGCTCGGTTTTCAATAAATTCTCTTGCATGTTTTCTTGCTTTTTTAAAATTTCTGTTTTTGAAGTTAAAATCTCATTGGTTTTTTTCTTCAGAATCTCATTTTTATCGCCAATTTTCAACCCAGGCTCCAAAAGAATCTTTTCTGGAGTTTTTTTATTAAAGCATTTATAATTTTTGGTGCTATGGATAATGATGGAGTTTTTATCGATTTCATAATAAGAAATTGAGGTTGTGTTGGAATTTTGTTGCATTTGTTGCGGCAATAACGGGTTTTTATCTCTTTTGAGTCTTTCCTGGAAACATTCGATAAAATAACCCACAGTGCTCATTTTTGATCTTTTTTAATTATAGTTAAAAATCTTCATTTTTTCTATTTTTTCTATATATACTTGGGATTCCTGCTTATCAATTCAACAAATGCCTGCTCGTTGATAATCAAATCAAAGAAAAAGGCATTTTTATTAGAAATTGCCTCTAAAATATGAAGTTATCTATAATAAAATTATATGAATAAAGCAACCGCCTATGGAAAAAGGGATTTTAGCGATTTTATTGGGGTTTGAGAAATCAACGATCTCTTTATTTTGAAAGTCAAAGGCCTTCAGAACTCTAAAATATCATTAAAAATTCAAAGATTGTGGTTTTACTGATCTGAATAGCAAATGTTCAAATAGATTTTCACATTTTTTTCGAAATTTAAAGGCTTTGCCTCTTGTTTTTTCGGATCGATGATGAATTTTTGCGATAAAAAATCCAACTTTTCATCTTTTTCCTTTATTTGGAATTCTTTCAGAGTGGCTTGAAATTTCAGAAGAATTCCAGCATTGGGCATTATTTTTTCTTCATTTAGTTTCTGTGTTTTTTCTTCTTTGATCTTGTCCAAGCCTTCGGAAACGTGCTTTGAGACAAATTGCTTATATTCCTCAAAGTTTGAATCGGCCATATTGTCAAGCATTTTCCAAATATGTTCTGCCTTTTTTTGAATTTCAATTTAAATATGGTTAAGGGATAATCGGAATAAGCACTTGCTTTAAGTCACCATCCTTTAGGTTCATTCCTCCTAAGGATTTTAACAAATCGTTGGGGATCATTGATATTTATTTGAAATTTTGGAATTTTTTTAATTTTTAAAAACATAGTTTATGGAAAAAAATTGTTATAAACTTTTTTTTTTTTTTTTTTTTTTTTTTAAAAAATATATAAAAAAAATTTTTTTTTTTTTTTTTTTTGTACAAATGAAAATTTTTTTTGGTTCAAAAAATTTTACAAATTTTTCTCATTTTGTATTAAATTAATGATTTTTTAAAGAAATTTCACCCCCCTACTAATTTCTCCAACAATTTAATATTTTCATTATCCTTATTGAAATTCCCCCCTTTCTTCAAATTATCAAAATTTTCCTTCCATCTATTTTTCTCCCCTCCCCCTATCAAGGCATCCTTCCATTTTCCATATTTCACTTCATTCCCTCCAACGACCCCAGCCAAACATTCCAAAAATCCTTCATTTTTCCTCTTCAAATTAGCTTCTCTTTCAGCTCTTTTCATAAAATGGAAGATAGCAAGGTCTTTTGTGATAAAATTGAAGAAATTCTGGTTATTTTCGCTCAAAATGGCGAAATTCGCTGCGTCTAGAAAGAATAGTTTCTGTATATTTATCACGATCATTGCGATTTTATTGTTATTATCCTTTCTAGTGATTTTTTCCATCAAGGCATTCATCACATCGATGTCTTTATTAATTATTTCCAAGAATTTTTCGCTCGAAGTGTTGAAAATCGACATCAAAATCCCATAGCAATTCACCACAATCAGAAGAAAATCCTCCCAATTTTCATCAAAAGAGGCATTTCTTTCAATTAAATTAAAGAATTTCAACGGATTATGTTGTGTGAGTAGGAAATTGAGACTTTCCCAGCAAAATACCTGGAAACTTAGTTTAGGTCCTTTTGAATGGTTTTCATGAATCAAAGAGAAAATCTTCATTATTTCGGAAAAAAGCTTCTCAAGGAACCTCCCACTGAGTTTTTCTAATGCCTCTTCATAGAATTCCATGAATTCATCAATTTCTTCAATGCTCAATTGTAGATTGTTGCGATTGGTAAGTATTAAATTAAGAGAATCTGAGCCAATTTTCGCGAAAATATTAAAAGAAATGAAGAGAGTCCCGATATATACATCATCGAACGGCTCTTTTAAGGTTTTATCAAGGAGAACTATGAGGAAAGTCTTTAATTCCTTCAGGAAAATATCACTGGTTTTGTTGAAAATCTCAGCTGTTTTGATGTTATCTTCGAACTCATATTGGATGAAATTTAGGGTTTTGCAAGCTGATTGGTATGAATTATCAAGATAATCTTTGTTTTTAGCGGCTTCTAATTGAAAAACCACACTTATCACACCCATAAATCTGATTTCCAGCTCATTTTTTAACCAATTATGATACAATTCCCTGAGAAAACTGATAGAATTCATCATTTCCCTAGCGAAATCTTGACAATTTCCTATGTTTTCTTCAGAAAAATCAGGATATAACAACCAATTTTCTCTGAATTTGATGATAAATTCTTCAAATGCATTGAAAATCTTGGGATATGACCTGATAGCAACTTTCCAATTGAGTTCGAATTTGCCAGCGTTTTCCTTGAGTTTCTGGAAGCTTTGGGCAATTATATTGACTTCTTTATTGCAGAACAATTCGAAAATATTAAGAAGATTCTTATCAGTGAGTTTAAGGTCATCTTGATTCTTTAAGCTGATCTTCAGAAGCCAAACGGAACTTGAAATTTCCATACATTCATCCAAAACCTTCTTTAATTCATGAGCAAAACTCAATAAAACAGTATTTTGGTCATATTCTTTGATTAGGAAGCTCTTCCAAATGTTCATGATATTCTTGAGGAAATTAGTGCCCGTTTGGGTTATAATATCAGCTAAAATGTTGAGATTTTGCAGGGTTTTCAAACAAACCTTGATTTCCTCCTCTTGTCTGGCCTGGAGATTGGCTAGGAGTCGCTTTTGTGTCTTGATGATAAGAGATTCTCTCGTGTTATTAATGAATTCCTTCTCGTTTTCATAAAACACAAGTCCTGATAAATCCATAGTCTTCGCCAATTGAAAGAGCTCGTTTATTATCAAAGAGCCTTTCTTCAGGTCTATGATTTCTCCATTTACTATTAAAGATCTTAGAAGCCTCACATTCTGCAGAAAACGACAGGAATGTCGGGATAACTTAGAGACCTCATAGACCTTTTCTAGAAGAGGTAGGTTTTTATTAAGGTTTTCATATTCTTGAGAAAAATCCTTGTTGAGCATTAATGCTTTGGATTTGACTTTCTTCTCGCTTTGTTTCAGGTCTTGAAGGTTTAATTGAAAGGCCTCTAAGTCCTCAAGGTCTTTGGTTATTAGCTCGTGGTTCTCACTGAGTTTCTCATTAAAGATGTTGACTAGATTTTGCTTGATAGAGGTGAGTTTCGCATAAAGCTCGGAGAAGGTCGCGAGGTTTTCAGTTAAAAGATCGGAAAGATAGGAGGTTTTGTCAAAATGCTTTTCGAGAAGGGGGGCGAGACGATAATCTGCGAGGAGATCCAATTTCCATGACTCAAGGACTTTTTTTGATGTCAACATTTTTTAATAAATAGATTTTTTTTTTTGAATAAAAAAAAAGAAAATAAAAAGGTGAAAAAAAAATGACATATGGGGAAAATTATTTTTAAATAAAAAATACCTTTTAATTATGGATGTCAAGAAAAAAAAATTTTTTGGTGATTTTTAATTTTATTAAAAAATTATGTAAAACAAAAAATATGATATATTTCTCAGAATTTTTATTTTGCAAAAACCTAAATAAAATTAATCCGATTTAATTAAATTTTTTTTTGTCAACAGATGAAAAAATATATTTTTTAATTCGAGATCCCATTTGTCATTTTTTGGAAATTATCATATTGCACTGTCCTCCAATTGTCATTGCTCATATCAATGAGTTTCTCAACGAATTCAAAGCACTATATATTTAACCGCAAAACAACGCAAAATCATCAAAATTAAAAAAAGTCTACTTCTTTGTCCGTCGATTTCTCAAAAAATCTTGATCTGAACACTTTTATGTCAAATTCCTGGAAACAAGGCAAATCTGATTCCTCCATCATGATTTCTAGCAGATAAATAATGGAATCAACATATTTTCTCAATTCCATAAAGCCTTGCGCAAGCAAAATTTTAAAATAACCGAATGTTTCAGATTCTCTTCCTCCGAGCAAATCAACATATTCCTAAAATTAATCAAAACTCAATTGTTCTTAGTAGTACTGAGGTCAATTTGAATGGAGCTGATTCAAAATTGATCCCGCCTGGAGATAAAGAAAGCATAAATCCGAAATCTATATGAATGATGTGTCCTTGAGAATCTATCAAAATGTTTCCATTGTGTCTAAAATTAGAAATAAATGAAATTTTTAAAAAATTGATAATTTTGAAAATTATGAAATTTTGAAAATTTAATAATAAATAAAAACTTCAAAATTTTAAGAATTTTTCAACTACCTGTCTTTAATTTGTAGCAAATAACAAACCAAAGAATACCCGGCTAAACTTTCAATGAAATTCTTTTGAGCTTCTTCGAATTGGTACTCAAATATATGCTCATAAATTTCCGCCAAAGATGAAATATTTTCAAGTTCCTTGAATTTCTTCTTCAATCCATCAATAGAAAGTGTGTTCGGAACAAACTCTTTATAAAATTTACATTTTTCCATTCCCATAAATAAAAATCACCTAAAATCCCAGAATCAGGTGATGTCACCATGATGTCATAAGGTCTTAGGAACAATTTCAAGCCTGCTTCTTCAAAAATTTGTTTAAATTTTATGATCATTTGCATTGCGATCAGCTCCTGTCTCAAATCATCGCCTCCTTTAATAATGATATTTCTAATTTGATAGGAGGGGAAGTGTCCAAAAACTGAGTTTTTTTGAAACTCCTCCACTTTTCGTTCCCATGGCTCGCCCCACGGTCCGTTGATTTTCCCAATAATTGAAATCTCTGTTTTTTCTTCCTTCTCTTTTTCCATAATTTCATTTTCCAGAATTTTTTTTATAGTGTTGAGGATCTGTTCTTTGGGGGCTTCAATGCTTGAAGTGCGTAAATCTTCAAGAAAATCGAGCCTATCTTTGCAATCAAAATTTTTGAATGAAAGCTCACGAGTGATTTTTTTGGTTTTTCCTTCCCTTTCCTTTTCAAAGCTGTTGTCGTTAATAAGGGTGGCTGGCTTTAACATGGTCATTCTATGTGAAAATTCTGGTTTCATAGTTTCTAGATATTCTTCCTCTGCATTGACAATGACTGTGAGCTTTTGCATTGATTGTCTGCGTTTAAGTTTCTTCGGTGGAAACAATTTGTTGAAATGTCTTTTGCTTTTGTTATAATCATTTTTGTTAATTTTCGATTCCATCATCGTATTTGAAGTCTTTTCCAGTACTTCAACAGATTTTTCGGTCGCATTCATAGGCATCATATTTTCTTGATTTATATCTAAATTAGTTAAACCAAACCAAGCTTTAATTTTTGTCAAAGGGAATTTCTTTTTCCAATCATTGTTGGGTTTTTGCTCGTTGTTAGAAGGGGCCTCATGTTTTTTCTCTTGTTCGATGATGTTTTTCAAATAATTGTCTAGCCCTTGATATTTGTTGATCTTCATTTGGGTGGTGTATTCACTGGCAGTAGAAAAAGCTGTTGTTGGAAGACTGCCTTCATGATCATCCAAAAATAATTCAGTCTCAGTATTAACGCTTAAGGAGTCGAAATTGTCGAGAATTTGATAATCTTTGAAATCTTTGACGCTCGAAAAGGAAAATGAAAAAAAAAAAAAAAAAAAAAATTAAAAAACATTCTCAACGGAAATTT